>ENA-OPTX01000197-OPTX01000197.1-human-gut-metagenome-genome-assembly--contig:-NODE-197-length-45740-cov-7.136675_pt1 | contig 45740 bp, 52 predicted proteins | sample MGYA00241465_ERZ501922 | MGnify/ENA primary metagenome ERZ501922 (study PRJEB25962, sample SAMEA2042399) | human gut metagenome | biome: human gut; feature: human-associated habitat; material: faeces...
CAACATTCTCCAATTCCCGTTTGCAACTTTCGGTAATTCTATTTTACAATAAACAGTTTTGGAGAGTTTTGTTATCATAGTGTTATCACAACATTCATTACAAAACGCCATATGAAAACTATTCAGAAAAAAAGTAAAGGAAGAGAATAAATTACTATATTTCGTGACGACAAAGAGATTCCCCGCGAACCCTTTATCCACAAGGGTTGCGGGGATATTTTTTCTTTGCAAACTGTCAAAGACAAGAATATAATTGTGGAAATTTTTCAAATTCTTTTCTAAGTCTTACCTGCTGCTTATCATTACTTCTTAAATCAGATGGCAAGATCTCATTCTGTTTATTGTTATTATTAATAATTTCTTCTATTATCTTAGGAGCACTACACACAATAAATCATATCGGTACAAGAAAATCTTCTTTTAAACGTTCAACAACTCCGATAGTTCCTGTTAATTGTGTACCGTTAATAATAGTTATACCATGTACTTTTGTTATATTGTCATTGTCTATTTCATAATTATTTACTAGTGCCGTCAATCCATTGTTATATGCCCAGAATTTTTCCGGTTGTTCCTGTACCGTATCCATAATGCCTAAATTAATTTTATTTTTTCTTTTTCCTGCTCCCAAGTAATTTCTCGGATTGCCAGAAAAAAGATCATCTTTATACAACAAATAAAGCTTTCGTATCCAACTTCCTTTTCTGCCGTTACACAAGATTTCCACTTTACTCCCTTGACTTCAAAGGCTTTTCCATTTCCTTCCACATCGATCAACTTTTCGCTAGTAATTCTTTTACTAGAACTATTGTACCAACGCTCGATTGTATTATTTCCCACCTCTAGTGCAACTATTTTAACAGAATTATCACCGGCTAAATCATTTACTAATTTTTGTGCTGCAATTTGTACAGTGTTTAATTCCTCCTGAACTTCTGGATTGTTTTTTTCATTCATATTATGAACATACCAAAAATAAATTGTATTAATATCGCCTTCCTTGATCGCCTCTTACAACTCACTAACTGAATCTTTTATTCTATCTGGTATATCATTTATATCTCTTGCAAAAACCCACGATGCTGCTACGTTTAAATCACTTGCTTTATTTACTTTAGCTAAGTCTGTCTCCGTTAGATTTTTCTTCATATAAACTTGAGCAACAACTGCAAATCCTGCATCTCTATCTATATAAATCAAATGGCACTTTTTATCGTCACTTCCATCTGTCAATGCTTCCTAAGCAACCGATAATATCTTCAATATCATATCTCAATTGTAGTGCATACAATAATAATGAATTGTCCCCGTATAAATCTACCAAATCAGTTCGTCCTTTATAATTTCTTACATAATTATACATCATCTACTCCTTATCTTATGCACGGTTACATTTTTTATACTTTTATTTACAATATCTTTACGCATCCATCACTAAATACTTTAGGATAACTTAATGATATTATCTCATTTTGAAAAGCAACTACATATGCACGAATTGTACCTTCACCAAATCTTTCATGTAATATCGTCTTTCCATCAGCATATAAGCTAAGCTCATCTGAAATTCCGTTCAAATATGGGAATCTCTTACTCTTCGCTTTAGACTCTGGAAAACATACATCAATTGCAATTACTTGTCCTTCGCCGTATCCCGGATAATTTATCTTTGCCCCTGGTGGCACTATAGGCAACTCCTTATCCTTACTTGCCAGAATTCCTTTTTCCATTCTTTTTATTTCTTCATTAACTGCAATACATATATATGATTTCCATCCCGGTGCATTTAAAATATCTCTTCTCGTTTCACATAGCAAAATTAACTCACGTAATTTTTCTGGATTAGCGTGACCTGTTCTAAACATAGCCATAAAATATTCTCTGTACTGAGCCAATGTTAGTGGAACAATATCCAGCCTCTGTTTTAAATCTCCTTGTACATACCAAATTCCATGTCTAAATGTTTCTGCCGTATTCGTATCTATTTTCACTGCAATAAACATTCCGTATACTGGTTTGTCATATTTTAAAACTGCATCGGATACATGCCTTCTTACAGGTTCTCCCTCCATTGCTTCCTGACGTGATGATGTTGACATAGTAACTTCTGTTAAGATAGTAAAATCGTTAAATTCACAATATAAGTCACCTTTTCCACCGCCAGCTGCAGATACTGGAAGAAAATCAGAATCCAATTTAAATCCTCTCACCTCATAAGGTTTATTGACCATATGATCAATAGCTAAAGATGCTCTCCATAAAATCCATTCCAAATATGCAGGAGTTTCATCTTTTGGTACTTCAATAACATTATCATCATCGTATGTACGCTTTCCACCGCCCTTGATCAATAATTCCATATAGTCTGCTATTTCTTGCCATTGATTGCATTGCTCTTTTGCATACTGGATTTCATCCGTTTGAAATAATACATTTTCCAAACGTCGTCTGGCAATATTAATTTCTGTTGCTGTGTTCAACGGAAGATCATTAATATCAAATAAAATTTGTCTACTCTTCATCTGCTTTATCAAATCATTCAATAAAGCCTTAGCAGTATCCAAATTATCCGTTGGTAATTCTGCACCTTCACATAATCTCTTATATTGAACCGTTATTGGTTCTTCATTCGATGTAGACTTTGCCAACCTTTCAGCCAGAATATGTTTAGCCGGAACAATAACCATTCCTCTACCTTTTCGCTGTAACACTCCTGAAATACGTAAATATCGCATGTTCATATCACTATAGTCTAAAAAATTATCTGCTTTTTTATCATAGTGCTTTCCACGTTCTGCAACTTCTTTTTTATCAAAATTACGCTTTGATGGTGCTTGCTTTCTACGGATACGCAAATCCAAGATATTATTTACAACCTCTTCAATTGAATAACTCGGATTCGTCGTATGTCCCCACAACGCAAATTCTATCCTTGTAATCTCAGAACTTCCTGTCCGCTTCTCTAACTCCAACATAATTGCCAATATCCACCTCAATGGTGAAAAATAAGAATTCCCATCTGGCGTAGCAAATTGTTCAACACTCAATGCTCTTAAATAGCACTCTTGTACTGCTGGATATGTATCTGCTTTTAAGAAAGTTCGTCCAAATGGTGTTATATCGTCTAAATTTCCCAGTTCCTCTTGTTCTACATCTTTCTTCTTCACTTGTGGATAGATGAATCCATTTTTTGAAAACATCAAACGCCACTTCCGAGCATGACTACCAGATGTATCTTTACCAGCTTCATTTTGAATAATTCCTTGATCGTTAAGAAAATTCATGAAGCCAATTTCATTCTCTTTTCCACGAAGTTTTCCTACATACGGTGAATTTGCAAATACTTTAAAGCCTTCCTGTATTCTATTTGGATTTCGTAATCCAGTATTTCCCACCAACCAGATATCTATTTTTTCTTCCATACGTCTTCTCCATTAAATCCAACAAATAAATATTCCTGTACTTTATTTCGATTTGTCTTAGCATGTTTTTGATTTCCAAAAGAATATGTATAATCTATTGGCACTACTTCTACATGTTCTTTATACTTAGACATAAGCGCAACCATTTCATCTTGTGTTGGTTGACTATTTGAGGAATAAGATACAATCAAAATACTATCTGAAAACTTTTTGAACAGCTTATCAAATGCATCTGCAGCACCTTTTCTAGTTGAAAATGGTGTAGGATATGATTTAAATTTCTTTGTTACCGTATTTTCTTGTATTTCTACGCCTTTCCAATCTCGTGCCAAACCTTCAACAAAATGGTATCTACGCACATATTCATTGTCTGACAATGGAGAATAATACGGTGGATCAATGTACACCAAATCCGGATGCTTAATTTTTACTTCCATTGCATCTCCATGCTTAGATTTATTTTCGCATCCATTATCAAAAATTGCATTATTAATACTTTCTACTGCTTCCAGAAATTGTTGTTCTAAAGATTTCAGCAAATCATTTCGTCCGTCATTATAACGATCTCCAGTATATGTGAAAATTCCTCTTGGTCTTTTCTTTGTACAGGCTCTAATCAGAGCTGTCATTGCAATTGCTTTCTTGTATTGATCTCTAATTCCAGCGATGTTGGTTCGCAAAATATCTATCAACTTATTTTCTTCATCTTTATAATATAAGCCTTGAAATGTATTTTCTACAAAATGATCAGACTCTTTTTTCTCAATCAGTAATTTTTTTGCTTCCTCCAAAGGCAATATAACTCTATTATTTTCCACCATTGCTTTTGTAAAAGTTGCTGACATTGCCATATAATCATTACTAATCACAGTTTTTCCCTGAGCCTTAAACATATAACCAACAATTCCAGAACCAGAGAACAAATCCACTACTGCATCAAAATTAAACTGCGAAGCTACTGCCCAAATTTGTGGCAATAATTTACTTTTGGATCCCATGTATCTAGTTGCTGGGTATTTCATTACCTGCTCTGGCAAAGGTTTCGGTACTATTTTTAACATAGACTTCTGCTTAGGCAAGATATCAACAATAATATCTTCGCCTTTTCTTTTGTTCCCATTGCAAGAAATGTACCTTTTTGTTTGAATAACCTCAATCTTATAATCCGCATATAACTCATGAACCAGTGGATGATTAGAATTTGTCAATATTACATGACAACCTAATTCCTGCAATCTTTTGACTTCTTTAGCCAATTCCACATGATCCTCTTCATAAAATTGCTCCTTCGTATATCTCTTAAAATCTGAATATTCTGAAATTGGCAGATATGGGGGATCTAAAAAGATAAAATCTCCCGGTTCTACATATTCCTTCAATACTGATAAATAATCACCACATGTTATAGTCGCTTTTTTCAATACCTCTGAAGCAGCATATAAAGCCTCTTCATCGCAAAAATTCGGTGCTTTATACTTTCCAAATGGGACATTAAATTGCCCTTTCTTATTGACACGATACAAACCATTAAAACATGTTTTATTCAAATAAATAGTTCTTGCTGCTGCTTCTTCTTTTTTTAGTTTAAGCCAATCTAATGAACGTACTTCATAAAAATCTTCTTTAGTATTTTTATATTTTTTCAGATATGCTATAACATTCTCTACGTTATCAGCAACTTGTCGATACATATTAATCAACTCTGGATTACTGTCTGCAATTATTGCTTTATCCGGACTTAGTGCAAAAAATAATGCCCCTCCACCAATAAATGGCTCTATGTATTTTCCATATTTTTGAGGAATTTTAGGCATGATATCACCTAACATCTGAGTTTTTCCACCAGCCCATTTCATAATAGGCTTCGCCTGTATATGTTTTTCTTTCTTTAAAACTTGTTCCATCACGCCTTTTCCCCTTCAATCTCTATTATTTCCATGATATCGCTAATATCACATTTTAAAGCAGTGCAAATTTTCACCAAGACATCTGTAGTAACATTCTCGTTTTTTCCAAGTTTCGCCACTGAAGCATGACTAATGCCTGCAGCCACACATAAATCTTTCTTTTTCATATCTCTATCGATAAGCAATTTCCACAATTTTTTATAACTAACCGCCATATTTTACCCCCTAAACCATCTTTCATCTTTCATAGTAAATATTGCTATGTCGTTATTTTATCATGCAATTTCAGCAGTATCAACATTAATTTCAGCGATTGCAGACTTTTGCAAACACTTGTTCCCGATTATAAGACCTTACTTCACTTACTTCACCTACTTCACATAACTACTTCACATAGAATTATAACAGTCCGTTTTTTCTAATATAAAGATATACTCATGTGCTAACATTAAAAATTTTCTTTCTCTTCCCTCCCAATAATAAGCTGATCGACAATTATGCTGTTCCTTTATAATGATTTCTTTAAGTTTAAATCCAGCCTCTACAAATTTCTGCATAGAGTTCATCCCCAAAGGCAACACATAACCTTTCCTTCGTATATCTCCAATCATAATTGCACATATTCCTTGCCTCTTTAATACCCTATATGATTCTCTTGCAACCTGTTCCAGTTCCTTCAAGAACTCCTCATATTTTAAATGCGAAATATCTCCCGGGATTTCCTTACTGTATCGTATAATATCTGCATATGGCGGATGCGTACAGATAAGATCTATACTTTCATCTTTTATAAATGATAAATTATTTGCATTTCCCTGTTTTGTGAATATTTTTGATCTTTCTTGACAAGTAAAATTTAGATTTGTGTTAGATAATTTGACAGCTTCAGAATTTATATCAACGCCGATTGCATTTCTTCCCAGCAACTTTGCCTCAATCAACGTTGTGCCACTGCCTAAGAATTGATCCAGTATCCAATCTTTTTTCTTTGAATATCGTAAAATAAGGTTTCTAGGAATGTATGGAGACCAGTTTCCTCTATATTTTCCTGAATGTGTAGCCCAGCTTCCTCTTTCCGGAAAAGACCATATTGTTGTATCTTCTAATTTAAATTTTTCTGGCGCTTCTCTTATAAAAATCTCCCCTTTCTTTTTCTGACCATTAAAATAGAAAAGTATTATGCCGAGTTCAGAAAGTAAAAACACAGATAAATCCTAAGTAAGAATACTGGACGTATCTCGGCATAACATCTGTCTCGGCATAATCCGCCCTGTGGTGTTCCCACAATGGAATCCTCGTATTCATCATCAATCATGATTCCACTGACAAGATACTTTCTTATGATGGAAATAACAACTCCATCTTTGATTGTTCTACCAACAATGGTCATCAGCTTATCATGGTTTACTGTGTCAAAGAATTGAAATATCGTTCCATTGGTGCGTTGTCATATGGACATCCAGCTTTACTCATGCTTTGTGTTACGTGGACTGATTCACAATACTCAACGAATGCTTTCGATGTATACTGTGCCCCCTGATCACTATGAAGGAGTAATTCTCCTTTTCGCACCGGCTACGAATCCAATGCCTTCTGTAATGTCCGGATGGCAAGTTCTGAGTTGATATGACGGTCCGTAATATTCGCAATGATGCTGCGGTCATACGGATCAAGTATACTGCAGTTATAACGCACCTCTCCATTTTTCAGGAACAGATAGGTAAAATCTGTACACCATTTTTGATTCGTCCGCTCAGCAGTGAAGTCTTGGGCCAGCTTATTATCAAATACCTTATGTGGCTTCCCATGCATATACACCGGCTTTTTCGGACGGACAATCGCATACAGCCCCATCTCTTTATTCATATACTTATGAATGGTCACAGGACTGTAACGAAACCCTTTGCGTGCCAGATAAACAGCCATGCTCCGGTATCCGTCCACGCCATTGTGCTTGTGGTAAATCTCACGGATCTACGCCTGTACTTTAGATTTTTGGGTACAGAAATCAGCCTTCCGGTGTTTCCGGTAGTTATCGTAAGCATTGGGACAGATATTCAATGGCCGTAGCAGCCAGCGCAGCCCTAGATCTTTCTGATATTTTTCAATAAACCGATAAGCCTCTAATCGATTTCTTTTGCAAAGAATGCGGCCGCTTTTTTTAAGAAGAGGTTCTCCTTACGGAGTTCTTCATTCTCTTTGCGGAACTTAAGCATTTCTTTCATATAATCGTATTCTTCTTTTATTTCCGGGCTTGTCTGGCATTCTTCGCGTAATTGGCTGCACCACTTGGAGATACTGGCTTTTGAGACGCCATATTCAGATGTGATACTTTGGTAAGTGCGTCCTTCTTCTTCGTGGAGACGGACAATCTTCTTTTTAAACTCTGGTGTGTAATTCTGTGGCATGATAAGAACCTCTTTTCTCATCGTTTTTAGTATATCTTATTAGCCACTATCGTTACAACTTTATTATAGCACTTCAGTTAACACTTGTGCTATGGCTTGTTGTACATATCTGTCTGTTACTGTTGGTACTCCCAGGTTTCTGACACCGCCATCAGGCTTTGGTATCTCCACTCTTCGTACTGGTTGAGGTTTATTATACTTTCTTGACCTCAACTGCTCTTTGATAATTTCGCCGTTCTTTGCAAGATGGTGACTTCCTTCAGATTCCACCTCACGATGGACACCCTTGTCAATCGGCTATATACTTCCTCGTTGCCTAGGCGTATTTGGGACTTTCACCCTTTAGAGCGCGCCCATGGCGCGCAAACCAAACAGCCGTCATTATCATAGGATAATGACGGCTGTTATAAAAACCTGCTAAATATATAAACTTCTAACTGCACTTACAGTTTATGGCCTAAGCCCCATTCCGCCTTCCAGCGTAATAGTCTCACCACTCATGAACTTGAAGTCCGGAGATGCCAGCTGAACACAGACGCGTCCGATTTCCTTCTCCACATCTCCATAGTGGCCGGCCGGAGGCATCTTTACATTCGCTTTAAATGCATCTGGATATGCCTTCTCGAAATTCTCAAGCTGAACTGTCCATGCAAGAGGACACACAACATTAACGTTAATCCCGTCTTTGCCCCACTCCGTCGCAGCCACTCTTGTAAGACCGCGGATACCCTCTTTTGCTGCCGCGTAAGAACATTGTCCGTAATGCCCGAACAGCCCCGCGCCTGATGCAAAGTTAATAACGCTTCCCTTCGCCTCTGCCAGATACGGATAGCACGCCTGCATATAATAATAAGCCGCATACAGCCCGGAATAAATCGCCAGGTCAAACTGCTCTGTCGTGTGATCGGCAATTGAAACTCCTGAAGCAGATGCCTGTGCATTATTAATCAGCACGTCAATTCTTCCAAACTCCTCAACTGTCTGCTTAATAACCTGTTCGACAACCGCTTTATTATCAGCGCCTGCGCTTACGTCAGCCTGAACTGCAAGCACTTTAATCCCGTAGAGCCTCTCCAGTTCTTCTTTTGCATCTTCCAGTTTCTTCACATTACGTCCCGTCAAGGTCAGATTGGCCCCCTCTTTCGCGTATGCGGTCGCAATCCCATAGCCAATAGAACCACAGCTTCCGTCACTTAATGTCGCTCTTCCCCCGCCTGTGATAATGGCTGTCTTACCTGTTAAAAATCCCATATGAAATACCTCCCTTTTTATCTTTCCTGATCGTACTTCACGTACGCATCTACCTTTGGCTGAGAGGCACAGCCCGTCTCAAACTCATTTCCAAGGAACGCATCCACCAGAAGTTCCCTCACCTTATCCCCGGTCGTAAAAGCGCCCATACATGCAATATTCGCATCATTGCTCAATCTTGCGCGCTGGGCAGAGTATACGTCGGAAACCAGCGCCGCATAAGCGCCCTTGACTTTGTTTGCCGCGATAGAAACACCAATTCCAGTCCCACAGAGAAGAATCCCCCTGTCGTATTCTTTCGCTGCCACAGCCTCCGCTACTGCAAAAGCAGTATGCCCATAAATAGGATCCTCGCTTCCGAAATCCTTCACCTCGCCGTATCCCTTCGCTTCAATATGCTTGATTAAAACTTCTTTGGCGGCCTGTGCATTTGGATCGCACCCAATTGCAATTTTCATTACCTTTTCCTCCTCACTTATTTCAATTTGTATTTTTATCTGACTTTATTTTTTCTCGATATCCATAATCATATTGACCCGCTCCTGGTGCCTTCCTCCCTCAAATTCCGCATTCAGCCATTCTTCAATAATCATCTTAGCCAATTCTATTCCAATAACTCCTGCGCCAAATGCGAGAATATTCGTATTATTATGCTGCCTCGAAAACTTTGCAGAATATGGCTCGCTGCACACAACTGCCCGCACTCCCTTCACCTTATTGGCGGCAAGGGAGATTCCGACTCCGATCCCTATTTTCGTATTATATTCCTGCCTTTGCTAAAGCCTCCGCTTTCATTATAAATTCTCTGCATCGGAATAGCAAGGCATACTTTATAAATAATCAGACAATTATTTCTCCGAGGTGATTAATAATCCGGTCGGCCTGGGAAATATCCTGAGGGCCTGATGTCGGGTTCCTGTATCCGTAGCAGAATATCCCCGCCTGATGCGCCGATTCGACCCCGGCATGGGAATCTTCTACTGTCATGGCTTCCCCGGAAGACACTTCTGCCAGTTCCAGAACTTTTAGATAAATGTCAGGAGCAGGCTTCTTCTTTTCTGCCTCGTCACCAGAAACAGTATAGTCAAATAGATGTTCTATTTTCAGAAGTCTTAACGCGTCATTGACAAGCATACGGGTAGAAGACGATGCCAGCCCGATTTTCATTCCTTTGTCCCTGGCTTCCTGTATAATATCCAGAAGCCCTTCTGACGGCTGAACATGGTTCGTTTCAATCTGCTCTGCCACAAGCTGGTACTGCCTTGCCTCCAGCTCATACGGGGCTCCCTCCAGAGCGCAATTTTCAAGCACTTTTCTCCAGAATCCGCTTGACGATTTCCCGACTGGATCCGGCATTTTCTCACTCATATTAATCTTAAGTTCCCTAAACATTCTCTGCCGGGCATTCTCATGCAGCGGCTCACTGTCCAGAATCACGCCGTCCATGTCAAAAATTAATAATTTTCTTTCTTCCATTATCGAATCCTCGCAAGAGTTTTAAACTGTTCTCTCAAAGCCTGATAAGAGGCCAGGTAAACCTGATATAATTCTTCATACACGGGAACCCATTCTTTAACAGGCTCTATGTTTTTCTTAATCTTCAGCATCGCATCTGCGGCTTCTTCAGGAGTGTTATATTCTCCCATGTATGCGGCATTCATATAGGCCAGCCCTCCCGGGGCGCCTAAGTTTACTTCCGGTATTTTTATTTCTTTATTAATAACAGAAGCTTTTATGCTAAGCCAGATGTCACTTTTGCTGCAGCCTCCGCAGCAGATGATATCCTGGGCATGGATTCCCATGGCCGCCGCCTGATTCATATTATCCCGCAGCGCATAGCAGACCCCCTCCATAATGCTTCTCATCATTTCCGCCCGGTTCGTATTAAGGTTCAGCCCTATAAACGTTCCCCTTGCGTCCGGATCCCAAATTGGCGCCCTCTCCCCTGCCATATAGGGAAGGAAAATAAGCCCGGTCGGCCCCTTAGCCAATCCTTCTATCTCTTCATTGATGCGGTCATAGGCGTCCTGTCGGGCAGTCTCGCCTCCGAAAAGAGCGTCCCGGAACCACCTTAGAGACCCTCCGGCAGTGTTCATAGCACCGTACAAAAGAGTGTTGTCTTTCTTCCTTCCCTTCAGATAAGAAAGTTTTTCTCCTGTAACAAGCCGGTCAAACCCGAACATAACTACCGAACTGGTCCCTGTCATCTCAGAAACGCGTCCTTCTGCATATACCCCCATTTCCAAAGCAGCCGCCACTGCATCCACGGTCCCGGCCAGGACTACTGTCCTTACAGAAAGCCCGGTCAGACGGGCTGTCTCTTTTGTTACATATCCTATAGGTTCCATACATTCATATATCTCGGGCATCAAATCGGTATCTGCGCCAATTGCCTCGAAGAGTTCCTCACTCCAGCACTCCTTGTGAACATCGTAAAGCTGGGTAAGAGAAACATGAGAATCATCAATCGTAAACTCCCCTGTCAGTTTATAATTAATATAACCATTGACCTGAAGCAGTTTATAGCACTTTTCCATTAACTCCGGCTTATTTCTTATAAACCACATTAATTCAGTCAGGGCGAAATAAGTGTCCAGCCTATTTCCTGTAATCTCGAATACTTTTTTTGCCCCTATCGTGCCTTTTATCATCTCGTATTCTTCTATACTTCTTCTATCCATCCAGATTAACGCATCATGAAGCAGGCCGCCATCTTTCGACATAGGAATCACTGCCGGAGCCTGGCTGCTGACAGAGATTACCTTGATGTCTTCGGGATTTACCCTACTCTTTGCAAGAATGGCTTGTATAGATTCCACTGCGCAGTTCCACCAGTCTTCAGGATTCTGCTGCGCCCATGAAGGCTTTGGAAGAAGTGTGCCATATTCCCTGCCTGCCTCTGCCACAACCTTTGCCCCTTCTCCGAAAAGAATGCATTTCACAGTTGTAGTTCCGATGTCAATCCCTATGGAATATTTCATACCTGACTCCCCTTTCTTCTTAAGCAAGCACTTCTGGGTTACATATAAATCTTGGCTTCCCGCCGTCTAGTATTCTCTTTACGTCAGCCAGCACGATATTTGTCTGATGTCCTACGATATCTCTAGCCGATCCTGCAAGATGAGGCGTCAGCACCACATTTCTAAGAGACAGGAATTTATTTCCTGCCGGAATTGGCTCAACCGGGTAGACATCTAAGCCTGCACCGGCAATTTTCTTCTCCGCCAATGCATCATACAGAGCATCATAATCCAGCACTTTTGCACGGGCCGTATTGACAAAATATGCTGTCGGCTTCATCAGAGCAATCTTCTCCCTGCTTACAAGCCCAACTGTCTCAGGGACTACATTACAGTTAACGCTAATAAAGTCAGACTCCTTCATAACCGTGTCTAAATCCACCTTCTTAGCGCCCAGATAGTCCATCTGTTCCTGAGATACATAAGGATCATAGACAAGCACATTCATATCCAGAGCATGTGCGCGCTTCGCAACTTCTTTTCCAATCATTCCAAAGCCAATCTGCCCGAATGTCTTTCCATACATCTCCGGGCCTCCCCCATACAGAGCAAAAGGAGCCGTGGGATCCATAGACCATTCCGACATAGTTTCAGCACGCTTTCCTCCTTCATCATCATACTGTACATTGGTCAGCTGATCCGTATATTTTAAAAGGTGATCCGTCAGGCTAATATTTTTAGAAACAGCCATAAGAAGTGCTATTGTATGCTCCGCTACGGCAATTGCATTTCTTCCTCCCGCCCTTAACACAGGGATATTCTTCTTTGTAGCGGCCTCTATGTCAATACTTGCAAACGCCTCATTCCTGCAGCATACGATAATCTTAAGTTTATCCGCCGCCTCAATGACCTCCTGGTTAATATCTTCAAATTCAGAAATAAGAAGTTCGATACCCCGGATCTTTTCTTTCATTTCAGGAACCGGCATTTTCTCTCCGGTCACCCCATATCCGGCAAACTCGTAATCTTTTGTTATCGTCTCCAGCACATTTAGATAACTTTTGTCAAACCTTGCTGTAATCAGTGTTTTCATGCTCTGTCTCCCTTCCATTTCTGTCCGTATTTTGTCATGAAGAAATCGTGGAAAAATTCTACGTCCTCTCTTGATATTTCTGCCGGTCCTCCAATGCTCTGGGTATTAATGTAAATCAATGCTGTCTTTTCCAGAACCTGCGAGCCTGTAAATGCCTCTGCCAGATTACGCCCTATCGTAATTGCCCCATGGTTTGCGATTAATGCTCCTCCTCTGTCCTTTAAGGCCTTTACGACCTCATCCGCCATCTCTTTCGTTCCTGGCATCGTATATGCAGCAAGCCGCACATCCCCTCCCAGTATCTGAACCTGATCATCGCAGATTGGAGGAATGGGTTTTCTTGCTGTAGCCATAGTCAGCGCATATGTAGAATGGGTGTGTACGATTCCGTTCACTTCAGGCCTGCTCAGGTAAACAGCGGAGTGAACCGGAACTTCCACAGAAGGTTTCAGCCTTCCTTCATACTCAAATGTCTTCATATTTACCAAGACCATATCATCTGCACACAGTCTGTCATAATCCATTCCAGATGGCGTAATGACCATATACTCTTCGTCTACACGAGAGGAGATATTCCCCCATGTGCCTGCTACCAGGCCGCTGTGATACATCTTCTTCGCAGTCTCGCAAACCTCAATCTGTGCAATCTTCACCTTATCTCTGTTCATAGTTCTTCCTCCTTCGCCGTGCTCATGCTTTTAATATTTGTACTGATATAATAAATGCTCTCCGTTTTGGAACCTCCTTATATCAGATACGATCTGCTTTGTGTGATTTACAAGAACGTCATCTGTAGCCCCTGCAATATGCGGCGTGATTACAACATTGTCCAGTTCCGTAATATACGGGTGGTTGCTTGCAATCGGCTCACTGGCGTAAACGTCAAATGCTGCTCCCGCAATCCGTTTCTCCCTAAGTGCATCAATCAGAGCCGCTTCATCTAAAATCGCTCCTCTGGAAGCATTGATAAAGTACGCGGTAGGCTTCATCATAGCAATTCTCTCTTTGCTTATAATACCGGAAGTTTCTGACGTCACCTTCATATGGCAAGTGATAAAATCCGATTCCCTCATCAGTTCTTCCACCGTATCCACCTTGCGGATACCAATCTCTTCAACATCTACTTCGCCCTGATATGGGTCGAAAATCAAAAGCTGCATTCCAAATGCCCTGGCAATCCTTCCCACTCTCTTCCCGATACTTCCGTATCCCAGTATTCCAAGGCTCTTCCCTTTCAGCTGTGTCCCCTTAAATACCATGTAGGGGGCATCCATTTTCATATCCCATATTACATCTGCCTTTAAGCCTTCTTTCGTCTCCTTATGCGCGTCGGGGCTGCCCGTATATGTCCCTTCCTTAAGCGCCTTATAAGCCATTGGGATTTTTCTGGCAACAGATAGCATCAGCCCGATTGTCATCTCCGCCGTAGAATCAGAATTTCTTCCCGGAGTAAAAAGCACAGGTATACCCCTTTCTTTCGCGGCCTCCATATCTACGTTCACGGGCGTTGCTCTTGTACATGCAATCAACTTCAGATTTGGCGCTGCCTCTATGACCTTTCTCGTGATATCATCATAACTTGTAATAATCATATCCGCATCTTTCACTTTCTCCGCCAATTCTTCTTCCGGGATCTTAGGTAGCCCTACCGCCCAGCCATCCAGCACTACTTCGCCCATATCGTACAATGGCTTCAGTTCCTCTTCATTATATTCTGCCGTAAAAAAAATCTTCATGTTCTAATCCTCCTTGATTGCCTGAATCTTTTTATTCATTTGGTGGCGGTAATCCCATATCTGCTGATTGTGAAGCCTTACCTGTCGGAACAGTTCATAAAGCAGGTCGTACTTTTTCGTCCTCTGTAAGTTAGGCTCATATGTCTGCCGGAACGTACAGGCCTTCTTGACCGCCTCCTCGTAAGAACCGTACAGGCCAAACTTCACTCCTGCAATTATGGCAACTCCTTTTGCCCCCAGTTCCTTACCCTGGGGAATCATAACCCTCCTGCCCATTACGTCCGCAATCATCTGCGCCCACACTGGGCTTTTGGCTCCGCCTCCGGCCAGATAAATGGTAGCATCTTTATCTATATTCTGCAGGCAGTCCCTGATAGAAAGACTGATGCCTTCATATACCGCCCGAATAAGCTGGTTCCTTGTCGTAACCTGGCTGATACCAAAGAAACTGGCTCTGGCATATGGGTGATAGAAAGGAGCCCTCTCCCCCGCCACGCTGATATAGGGATGGTAGACAACTCCTCCGCAGCCCACCGGCACACTCTCTACAATCCGGTCAATCTCATTGAAATCCTTTGTCTGCGCCATGTTTTCCAGCATCCAGTCTATATTGGGCGTTCCATTCAAGGTCGGCTGGAGTTCCACATATAAGTCCTCAATCGGGTGCTTCTCATAGCGGGAGTTCTCAGCGCCAAACTTACAGTCCGTCTTTTTCATTACAATCTCACTGGCACATGTAGTCCCCAGTATTACACAGGCATCCTTCTCATGTATGGCTCCAAGCCCCACAGCCGTAGCTGATGTGTCAAGAGCCCCTGCAATAACTGGCGTCCCGGCAGCCAGCCCCGACCACGCCGCAAATTCCTCAGATATTGTCCCCACGACACTATCAGAACTTACTGATGCCGGAATATAGTCCCGATATTCATAAATATCCATGGCTTTCATTAATTCATCCGCCACATTCCCCGTCTGTGCGTCCAGAAGAGACGTAAAACTATCTGTAATCTCTGTCGCTATCACTCCGGTCATCTTATAGCGCACCCAATCTTTACAGAACATAATCCGACTTGCTTTATCAAGAACCTCTTTCCGGTTTGTCTTCATCCATCTAATTAGAATCATCTGGTTTCCCAAAAGCGGCGGGGTTCCTGTAGTTTTATGATACAGTTTACCAATTTCAGGGTACTCCTCTGTAATCCTCTTTACCTCTGCCACTGCACGCCCGTCACACCAGAGGATTGCATTCTGTACAGGATTTCCTTCTTCATCAATAAGCCAACAGCCTTCTCCTTGTCCGGTCACTCCGATCCCTTTGATTTCCTCGCTCTTTACCGCCCCGGAGTCTATCAGTTCCTTTATGCAGGACTTGACCTTATCCCACACAAGCAGCATATCCTGTTCTTCCCAGTTCCCTCCGTCATTAATTGTTTCACTTTCCCGGCTTGCCACTTGCACTTCTGTTCCATTCCCATCAAATAGAACCGCTTTTACATTGGATGTTCCTACATCAATTCCCAGAATGCACTCCATCAATGTCTCCTCCTTTTAATCTCGCCATGCACGATATACCTCCTTTTAAGAGCAGCATATCATGATGCGCTCGCAAATATTACATTTCTTGCTGTCGTCTCATCCGTAATCAGAGTGTCAATACTTTTAGTACGAAGCGCCGCTTGTATAGCCTCCACCTTCTCATCTCCGCATGCTACCAGAATTACATTGCCAATCCCTCTTAGGTTCTCTACGCTGGCGTTTAGAAGCCTGTCTGTCAGCGGACAGTTATCCCACGAGCCATCTTTTCGTATCGGGTTCATTGCTATGTCGCCTACGAATCCTTCTTTCCGCAATATTTTAATGTCTTCTTTTGTTATATGTCCTCTTGTGCACATTGTTGATTTCTCTGTAAGTTCTCCTACTCCCAGCACGGCGATGTTGCATTTTGTCATCAGTTCAAATGATACCTGTATGCTTCTTTCCTTCATCAGCATCTGCTTTGTGTTTTCATGCTCTACCACCACCGGAGCATAGAGCATATAACTTGGGCAATCCAGTTTGTTCGCCAGATTCCTCGCAATCTCATCTGACTTTTCTACCTTTTGCTCGATATTCTGCGCGCCCATAAGCTGAACAACCCTGCACTCATTCCTTTTGTGATATACCATCTGATTCACGACCTCGGCCAGAGTCCTTCCCCATGAAACCCCGATGATATCGCCCTGCTGAATTTTGTCATTCAAGTACTGCGCTGCCACATTTGCCACTTTATAAATGACCGTGTCACGTTCTCCGTAATCACTTGCGACAATCGCCTGCCTAAGCCCAAATTTATTTTCCAATGTACACTCCAGCTCTATATTGTCCCTTTCATATCCCTGAATACTAATATTCACAATTCCTAAATCCGCAAGAGAATTTATAATCTGATTTACTTTCTGTCTCGTAAAAGAAAGCCTCTTTGCGATTTCATCCTGCGTCATTCCAAGAATGTGGTACCAATACGCAATTTTAATATAAATATCCTCTTTCATAGAACCCTCCATATTACATTTGTATTTTTTTATTACATTTGTTTTTATAGTATAACACTTTTCTACCGTTTGTCAAACATTTCTTTCCATAATTTATAATACCCATCCGGACATCAAAAGCTTTCATTTCACTTATCCATTGGCAAATTACATAAGTACTGACATGAATCGCTCCGTCGCACAGGAAATTCCAATGAGACTCCGATTACAAAAATCGTATAGAAAAGGAACAGTTGCTTCATATTATAAAAGTCAGGGAAAGGCCATGCCCTCCCCCGACTTTTCCATCTTTAAAGCAGCTCGCTAATTCCGTCCGCCATCGCTGTTAAAATAATACAGCATGATGTTGCACCTGCGTCCAGCACGCCTCTGGACCGCTCGCCCAGCCTGCTGGAGCGGCCAAATTTTGCAACCATATCTTTGGTAGAATCTCTTCCTGCCGCTGCCGCCCTTTTCATCTCTTCCAGAGCCTCTTTAAAGTCCTGCCCTGTCTCTCCGGCCTTTTTCATCACATCAGCCGCAGGAGCCAACGTATCTACAAGAGTTTTATCCCCCACCTTAGCATCTACAATTCCATAGAGACCGTTTAAACCTGCCTCAAGCATAGCGCCAAAGTCCGCCGGGGAAATTTCATCTAAATCTTCCCCGGCCTCCGCCATATCCATGAAAATCGTTCCATAGATTGGGCCCATAGAGCCGCCGATTTCATTTAACAGAATCATTCCCAGTTCATCCAGGCCTTCCGCAAAAGAGAAATCTTCATCTTTAAAGCGCTCCTCGAATACACTAAAGCCTTTATTCATATTCATTCCGTGGTCGCCGTCCCCAATCAGTCCGTCCACTTCTCCAAGATACGCCTTATTTTCCTGGATTCCTTTTACCATACGCATCAGGACAGGCTTCCCGGCTTCATTTTTAAATGTACTCATACCTCTTGCCTCCTACACTTGCTTAAGCCCCATAGAATTTGCCGGCATATCAATCAGTTCCTTCAATTCATCATCAAGTTTCATGATTGTGAGAGTTGCCCCCATCATTTCTAAAGACGTAAAATAGTTTCCTACATAAGCCTTATGCGTCTTTATGCCTTTTTCCTGAAGGAGACGGTCAATCTCGTCATAAAGAACATACAGTTCCATGATTGGCGTAGCCCCAAGGCCTGAAACAAGCACTACCACTTCATCGCCTTCTACGAACGGATAATCTGAAACTACAACATCTACCATACGTTTTGCCATCTTATCGGCGCTCTCTAACTCGCACACTTCAATTCCCGGCTCGCCATGATGACCAATTCCAACTTCCATTGTTCCGTCCTTGATCTCGAAGTTCGGATGTCCTACTGCGGGAAGCGTACAAGGTGTCAGTCCGATTCCAACAGAACGCGTATTATCAATAGCCTTCTGCGCTGCAGCGATTACTTCATCTAAATCACCGCCCTTTGCTGCTTTTGCGCCTCCGACTTTCCACATCAGCACTTCTCCGGCAACTCCACGCCTCTTCTCTCTCTGATCCTTCGGAGCCGATGCAACATCATCATTAGCCACAACTGTTTTCACCGTGATTCCTGCCTTTTTCGCCATCTTCACAGCCATCTTTACATTCATGTTATCACCGGAATAATTCCCGTACAGGCACGCAACACCTTTTCCCTGATCCGCTACTTTACAGGCATCAAGAAACGCTGCCGCTGTGGGAGAGGAACAGATTTCCCCAACTGCTGCTGCATCACACATATTCTCGCCTACATATCCGATAAATGCAGGCTTATGCCCGGAGCCTCCTCCTGTCACTACACCTACTTTATTTTCAGGAATGTTCTTTGCCTTTACAACTCTTCCATTGTCCGTAGTTTCCACGATATCAGAATGAGCCTTTAAGAAGCCTTTAAGCATCTCATCTACAATATTGTCCGGGTTGTTCATTATACGTTGCATATAATTTCTCCTTCCTTCTTTTACACGGTTATTCTATAACGCTTCTATTAATCCTCCATGTCTGGCACGAGAATAACTTTCAATGCTCCGTTCTCACCTGTCTTGGCAATATGGAAACCTTCTTCCCATTTCTCCAGCGGGAACTTATGAGTTACAACACCCTCTGTCGGAAGCTTGCCGTTTCCAATCCATTCAATTACTGTATCGTAACAGAATGGGCTTAAGTGTACGCCCAGAAGGTCTAACTCTTTCCTGTCGGAGATGATGCTCCAGTCTACTGTTACTGGCTGGCCGAAAACAGAGAACTCTACGAACCTTCCCATCTTACGGATACAATCCAGTCCCTGCTGCACGCTGGACGGGTGTCCGCTTGCTTCAATATAGATATCGCAGCCGTAACCTCCTGTCAGTTCTTTAATTCTGGCTACTACGTCTTCTTTGCTTGGATTCATAACCATATCTGCGCCAAATTCTTTTGCTTTCTTAAGACGTGCATCATTTACATCTAAAACAATAAGCAGTTTTGGATTCGCCTGTTTAAGAGCGCCTACCATTCCAAGGCCAAGCGTCCCTACTCCAGACTGTACGACTACGTCCGTCGTCTTTACCTGCGCACGGTCTACACAATGGAAAGAACATGCGTAAGGCTCAATGAGGGCTGCCTGCTCAACTGGCATATCTGCCGGAACAAAATATGGCAATGCTTCTTTTGTCAGTTTTACATACTCTGCCATTCCGCCATTTACATTGTTCTGGAATCCGAACAAGTCATGCTTCTCGCACATCCAGTGACGTCCCGTCTTACAGAACATACACTCTCCACACGGAACAATCTGCTCCGGGCAGATGCGGTCGCCAATTTTCCAGTCGCCCTTTACATTTGGTCCGATTTCCACAACTTTTCCTACAAACTCATGTCCCGGAATCATAGGTTCTTTTATGTATTTTGGCTGTCCGTCAAATCCCCAGAAACTTGCCGCTCCTGCAAATGCTTTTGTATCGCCTGCACAGATTCCACAAGCCTCTACCTTCAGGATCATCTCCCCTTCTCCGGCTCTCGGAGTATCTACCATCTCAAAACGGTAATCTCCCGGCGCATATGCCACAATCGCTTTCATTTTATCTGGTAAATTTCTCATATTTTTCCCCTCCTGTTTTTAATTTTTTTATATGTCATTTTATTTCTCACGAATACGGTTTCCTGTCTCCAGGTCAAATAAATGCGTCTTCTCGCCGCGCACTTCCAGTTTAATAATGTCCCCGGCTTTATATCTGGTCTCATCGTCTGTAATAAGCATCAGAAGCGTATCCCCCACATGGATCCCAATATGTCTCTCATCGCCAAGGTTCTCAAAAGTAGCAACCTTTTCCGAAGTACCTGCAGAATCCGGGCCTCCAATTAAAACATCCATAGGACGCACGCCCATCTTACATTTGAATCCGTTGCTCACTACATTATTATATCGCTTTGGAACTGCTATCTTAAGGCCGCTACCTTCGAATGTGAAGAAGAATTTCTCTCCCTCTCCTACAATTGTAGTCTCCAGAATGTTCATTGGCGGCTCGCCGATAAAGGAAGCAACGAACTCATTTACCGGATCGTCATATACCTCCGCCGGCGTCCCGAACTGCTGAAGCACTCCGAAGTTGATAATCGCAATCTTATCTGCCAGCGACATAGCCTCTAACTGGTCATGAGTTACATAGATTGTGGTACATTTAATTTCATTAATTAGACGCTTAATCTCTGTACGCATTGCCTGCCGGGCTTTTCCGTCAAGGTGAGACAAAGGCTCATCCATCAGGAGAAGTTCGGGGCGGCGGATAATGGCACGTGCGATATTAACACGCTGCTTCTGCCCTCCTGAAAGCTTAACCGGCATTTTATCAAGAAGATCATCGCACTGCATCAGCGGAGCAATCTCCCTGACACGCTTATCAATCTCTGCCTTGTCTACGCCTTTTGCCTTCAGGTTGAAGGCAATATTGTCATACACCGTAAGAGGCGGGTACATCGCATAATCTTCAAATGCCAGGCCGATATGTCTGTCCTTAGGATGTAGATTATTCACCAGTGTGTCGCCGATGTAGATTTCTCCTTTTGTAATTGTCTCCAGGCCGGCAGTCATACGCAGAGTCGTCGTCTTGCCACAGCCGGAAGGCCCCAGAAGCGCGATAAACTCACCCTGCTCGCACTCGAGGTTCAGATCATTTACAGCGTAATCATTGAGTTTTGCGCCCTTTTTCTTCTTACCGTCATTATCGTAACGCTTATAAAGATGTTTTATCGTTAATCCCGCCATCCTCTTATCCCTCCTGTTCCGCTGCGAGGGCTTTCACCGCCGCCTCATTATATCTGCTGATGTATTGCTTCGTCTCTGCATGGAAGAACATAGAGCGATTCATCTCCAGGTCAACGTAAATGTCCTGGTCAATCTTCACCGACAGTCCATTAGGAGCAATCATCCGAAGCTGCAGAGCGCCGCACTCTGTAATAATAACCGACTTATTACCAATGCTTTCATAACTGTATACACTGCATTTTATGTAACCGTCTTTTGGCTCGAAGGAATATTTCACGTTCTGCGGACGGATTCCCACCTCAATATCAGTAAGCCCTGTCTCCTCTAATTTTGCAAAGAGATCCTTATCCTCCGGAAGCTCATATGTCTTTTCAATATCATTAAAAGTAAAGGAGTATCCTCCGGAAGTCTTCGCCAGTTTTCCTGCTATAATATTGATTTCCGGGTCTCCCATAAGCTGAGATACAAATTCATTGCAAGGCATATAATAAATCTCATCACTTGTTCCGACCTGCACAATCTTACCTTCATTCACAATGGCAATCCTGTCTCCAAGTGACATGGCTTCCATGAAGTCATGGGTTACATAGATACTTGTCGTTCCAAAATTAGCCTGAATATCTTTCAGTTCTGTACGCATCGCATTACGGAGCTTTGCGTCAAGATGCGCCAAAGGTTCATCCATCAGGTACACTCTCGGAGAACGCACAAGCGCACGTCCCATCGCCACACGCTGCTTCTGCCCATTGGAGAGCTGGCTCGGCAGACGATCCAGAAGATTCTCCATCTTCATCATTGCGGCTACTTCGTGTACTTTCTTTTTAATATATTCCTCATCTTTTTTGTAAAGCTTGCTCCTCAGGGGTGAGGCCATATTATCATACACCGTCATCTGCGGATACAGAGCATAGTTCTCAAATACCATCGCCGTATCTCTGTGGGCGGCATCTACCAGGTTAACTGTCTTTCCATCAAACTTTATCACGCCTTCTTCCGGGAGTTGGATTCCTGCAATGCAATTCAGAATTGTAGTTTTTCCTGCTCCAGCAGGACCAAACAGCACGAAAAATTCTTTGTCCTTTATATCAAGAGATATTCCATCGAGAGCCGTAACTTTTCCAAATTTTTTCGTAATATTTTCTAATTGTATTCTTGCCATATTCTCACACCTATCCCTTCACTGCACCGAAACTTAAGCCTCGTACTAAGTGCTTCTGTATACAAAGTGCAAAAATAATCGCCGGCAGAGCGGAAATGGTCGCGGCAACAGCCAACTGTCCATAATGTGCACTGTCTGTTCCAAGGAACTTCGTGATTGCAACCGTAATCGGCTGAACATTTGTGCCTCCCAGCATCAGCGGGAATGTAAAACAATTCCAAGCGAAGATAAATGCCAGCAGGGCTGCAGATACAAGACCAGGCTTAATAAGGGGAACAAGATTCTTGAAGAAAATCTGATACCAACTATATCCATCCACCTGCGCGGCATATTCAATTTCCACAGAAATATCCTCGAAATATCCCCGTACCACCCAGATAAGAAGCGGCATAGAAATCAGCTGATACACCCAAATCAGCCCAAAGTAGGAATCATAAATCCCAAACATCTGATAAACCATAAACAAAGGAAGAACTACCAGAATCTCAGGCGCAAACTTAAAGGAAAGAATCTGGAAAGCAATATCCTCTTTTTTCTTAAAATTATATCTCGCAAGAGCATATGCCGCAGGAACCCCGGCTATAACTGATACGATAACAGCGCCTCCTGCCACGATCAAGCTGTCCAGCATATACTGCAGGTAATCCGACTCCAGCAATACCGCTTTATAATTGTCCAAAGTCGGGCTGAACAAAAATGTTGTCGTGTACATCTCAGCATCTGACTTAATGGACAGAATAAGCATCCACAGAAGCGGGAACAAAGCAAATATTGAATATATAATCAACAGTCCGTTTTGGACAATACGTCCCAATCTTTTTGAAGCTGTATCCATGCTTAACATCCTTTCTATTATTTATTTTTCTTTACTCAGGCAAAGCACCTCTACTCTTCCAAGCCAGCAGCCTGTTTTTGAGCGGCGCGCTGCCTCTTAACAATTTGTTTGGCCACAATATTAATAAATACCCACAGTACCAGAATATATGGAAGTGCATATCCGAATTTCTGGAACTGGAATCCGGTCTGATAAGCCGTCAGCGACAAGTTCATAAGCGTATCGCCAGGTCCGCCCTTAGTAAGCGCAAAGATAATTGCATACTCCTGAAGAGCCGCCATAAGACGGAATAAAAGTGCTATGTACAAACTCGGCTTTAACATCGGCAGAGTCAGGTTGCGGAAATTAAACATTATGCTTCCTCCGTCAATCTTCGCTGATTCAAACGGAGATTTCGGAAGTGACTGCAGGCCTGCCAGCACAAGCAGCATACAAAAAGAAGTATTTACCCACACATCAATCATAACTGCTGTCAGCATCGCAGTAGACGGGCTGGCTGCCCACGGGAAGTTATAAACTCCAAAAATATTCAGGAACTTCTCCAAAATACCAACTGAGTTGTTCAGCATCAGCTGCCATACGATTGTCGCCGTAACCGGTGCGACCATCAATGGGAAAATCAATGCCACTCTCATAATCTTAGAGAATTTGTTATTCAGATTATTTAATAAGATCGCAATTCCCATTCCAAGTCCCATCTCAATTACGGTACTGAAAAATGCATATCTCAAAGTTACCCATACTGCTTTCCAGAATTGGCTGGACTGCAGAATATCAATCCAGTTTCTTAATCCCACGAAACTATATGTAGGCATTCTGAAAGAATAGTTGGTCAAAGAATAATATATTGCCATTACGAACGGAACCATAATCCCAATCGTAATGATAAGCGCAGGCGCTACAATCAAATACGGAAGTACCCGTGTCTTAAACGGCAGCACGTTCAGCTCGTTCACGGCAGCACCGGCTTTTTTCTGTTCTTTCATCCCGATTCCTCCAATCATATTTTTTACCTAAATCCTTCAATCTTCAAGGAATTTTTCCCCTGTCATGATAAAGAGCCAAGGAGGGTCAGGTAACCCCTCCTCGACTCTAACCCTTTCAGAAAGAATAAATCCATATAGGTTGATATACTCTTTCTAATTATTATTCCTCTATTTCCAGATCGGCTACAATCTTATCCAGTTCTCCCTTAAGTGTCTTCATCGCTTCCTCTGTGGATGAATACTTGTCACTTGTTACAAGGTCCTGAAGTGTTTCAGCCCATTTTGTCGTACACTCGAAGAAGTACGGCTGAGGTGTAAACTGAATAGATGCATTCTCTGTAAGTTCTGCGATAGATTCAAGATAATTATCTGCGGAACCAACGATTGCCCTGTATTCATCGCTCTCCATTACAGAAGTGCGCGGAGTATCTGGACTTGCTCCCTCTGTTCCTGAATACAGCATATATTCTGGGCTTGTGAAGTACTGAATGAAATACCATGCAGCATCTTTATTCTTAGAGTCAGCATTCATTGCCAATGACCAGATCCAGATATTTGCTTTCATATCATCTGCTGTCTTTCCTTCCGGAAGCGGAATTGTAGACCATGCAATATTGCCGGATTCCTGAGAAGCGCCTTCAAAGTTCTGGAAATATCCAGCGCTTGTAGCGTCAAACAGCATTGCTGCCTTTCCTGCTCCAAGGTCTGCACTTGCCTCATACCATGTGTAATTTGTCCATTGCGGAGCGCCTGCTTCTTTAATCATGTTTACCCAGTAATCTGTCATAGCAATTGCCTCTTCGGAATCAAGCTTACATACGAGCTTGCCATCTTCGATAGCGAAGTCCTGCCCGCCCCATGTTGAGAACAGTGACATATATCCCGGATGAATTGTTGCCCACTCACGTGTACCGCGCACTGCAATGCCATAAGAACCTGAGCCATTAAACTCTTTCAATGCTTTTGCAGTCTCCAGCAGTTCATCTGTAGTTGTAGGAACTGTCATTCCTTTTTCCTCAAATACTGCTTTGTTGTAAGCAAGGTTGTTTAATTCCCAGCCCATAGGAAGCGCCCACTGTGATCCTTCTCCTACTTTATGTCCCGGAACAAGATCCCATTTCAGTCCGTCTACAACGGCCGGGATAAAATCGTCAAAATTGTAATCCGGCGCAGTCTTAGCCGGGTCATTGATGTAGTTCTCCAACGGCTCCATATATCCAGCCGGAGCATACTCCCATACCTGGTAAGCACCTGTCATGTAAACATCCGGCGTACCAGAGCGGCTGCTTAAGGAAGTATTAAGTTTATCAAAATAGTTAGATTCCGGTGTGGAAGAGTACTTAACTTTAATTCCCGTAAGTTCTTCAAACTCTGGAATTTTCTCAATTACTGCCTTTGAATAGTTATGCTCATTAAACATAACATTCAATGTTGTGCCTTCATAATTCTTCCAGTCAAAATCCTCGGCATTCCCTGCCTCGTAGTCTTCTGATTCACCAGCGTTGTTGCTAACAGTCTTGCCGCCGCAGCCAACAAGCATTGATGCAACCATCGCCGTGCACAGAAGAACACTTACAATTCGTTTTTTCATACCTTTCTTTCCTCCCTTATTGTGAAGTTTGTTTTGCATAAAATGTATCACTTCAGTTTACCTGCCTGAATTATTTTATGCATTTTGCCTAAAATCATGGTATCATTTTACGCGACTTATGTCAAGTATCTTTACACTTGTCACATTTCACAAAATTTCATCTACTTTTTGCACTATTTTTTTCTTTGTTTTGGTTAATTTTTTGTTTGTTTTTTATTTAACAATTCTTTTCGGCCTTGCAGTTCAGGGGTTTTTAGTGTATGATTACTTTTAGTTGATTAATAAGAACAGAATCCGGGAGGACAGAAGATGAAAGTTTTTGAATATGACCATGGATTTATGAGATACGCAACTCTTTTAAGCCGCCTCACACTTCTAAACCTACTCTGGCTTGCGCTGTGCATTCCGCTTGTTACAGCCGGCGCCGCCACTGCGGCCCTTTATCATTCTGCCTTCTGCCTCATGAGCGGAGATGTTCATATTGCACGTAATTTTAAAGACGGGCTGAAACTTTACTGGAAGAAGGGTACAATTGTATGGATTTTCATGGCGATACTGACATCTGCCTTTGTTCTTGCATATTATCTTCTCAACACCGCTAAAATCCCCAATAATCTGACACTAACTGTCGTTGCCGGAATTGCTTTTCTTACACTATTGTTAGTTATGCTTTGGATCTTTCCTGTAATGGTTAATTTTTCCGGGAAGTTATCTGAACTTGTATTTAATGCTTTTGTCTTCGCATTCATGTACGCTCCCGTCACATTGATTGCAGCAGCATTTTATGGAATCGGAGGGTTCTTATTTATCCGCTTCCTCTCCACGCGTCTTCTCGTAATCCTGTTTGGCCCGGCATTAATTGTGTATTGCACGCTTGTACTGTTTGAAAAAGTATTTCAGAAATACAAAGCAAAAAAAGAATAAGGCAGAGTGTGCTTGGCACACCCTGCCCTGTTCTTTTTATCAGTTTATCTGCTAGTCGAATTTAAATGCAACTTTAAAATCTCCGTGATTTCCAGTCGCGTAATCGAATGCTTTCTCCCACTCTTCAATCTTGAACATGCTGGATGCTACCCCATCTGTCTTCAGGTTCCCTTTCATCATGTTCTCAATTACAAATGGATATGCATACGGGCTTAAATGCGCGCCCAGAATACCCAGTTCTTTACGGTCTCCGATAATAGACCAGTCAACAGATGTCTCTGACCCGAATACGCTGAATTCTACGAACCTCCCCAGTTTACGCGTAACTGCCAGTCCCTGGATAACACTGGATGGATGTCCTGTAACCTCGATGTATACATCACACCCATAATCATTTGTCAACGCCTTAATTTCTTTATCTATATCGCATTTTCCAGGGTTAAACACAAGATCTGCCCCGAATTCTTTCGTCTTCTCCAGACGTCCATCCTGCATATCAAGTACAATAAGAAGTTTCGGGTTCTTCATTCTTGCATATGTAATCATTCCAAGTCCAAGAGTCCCTGCGCCAGAAATAACAACCACATCTTCATTGGTGATGCTCCCTCTGTCTACCGCATGTTTGGAACAGCCATACGGCTCTATGAGAAGCGCCTGTTCTCATGGCCCGGAATAAATGGGGGTTTTACCCACGACGGCTGTACATCGTCTCCCCAGAACATTGCCGCGCCATGGCTGCACTTAAGATCGCCGGCACAGACTCCACATGCCTCTGTTTTGATAATAATGTCATCTGGCCCGCATGTCGGCGCCGGATACTCCGCCTCAAAGCGATAATCGTCCTTAGCATAAGCCACTAGTGCCTTCATTGTTTTCGGAGTACTTCCCTTGTTCGCCATAATTCATTCCACTTTCTTTCATTAAATTTATACCTCAAACTGTCCCCAGACAGTATCAAGGGCCTTGCTTACCGCACGGTATTTTTTATATTTTTTATCATAAATATCCTGCATATCCGGGTTAGGCTCTACCCTCCCTGATACATGTACCATACACTTTGCCGCCTCTTTATAATCCTTGTACACACCTGCCGCTATCGTAGCCGCCATGCCACAGCCTAATGCCCCCAGTTCCTTAGCATCTACCGTCTCAATCGGAAGCCCCAGGACATCCGCGAACATCTGAACCCATACTTTTGAGTTGGCCGCGCCGCCTGCCATTCGTATTGCTTCCGGCTTCTCTCTGGAAGAAAGAAGTTTCTCAATATGCGTTTTGTGAGAATATACTACTCCTTCATAAATGGCGCGCAACATATGCGCCTTATTATGATAGGTTGTAAGCCCGATAAACGCCCCCTTCCCTAGAGGATGAGTATTGGATCCATAGAGAAATGGAAGGAAATACACATCGCACTCCTCTGCTTTTACAGACGCAACTTTATCATTTACAATACTGTAAATACTCTGTCCTTCTGGAATCAGTTCATTTTCCATGCAATTTTCCAGATACCACTCCAGATTTCCTGAAGATGTAGCGCTGCACTCTTCTACAAGGTAATATCCCGGCATCGCAAACAATGAGTTCATAGCAATGCTGCCGTCCATAACCGGCTTCTCGGATATATACTCATTAATGCTCCACGTTCCTGCTATTGTGCACATCTTATCTGGCGAAGTCACATCTACCGCCACCGCACAGGCATCAATGTCAAACATTCCTCCCGCCACTGCCGTCCCTTCGGGAAGCCCGGTCAGTACAGATGCCTCCTCAGATATCGTACCGCACAGGTCATAAGAGTAACGGATTGGCGGAAGCATGTCATACGCTTCCCCGATTCCTAATTTTTCAAGAATATCCCTGTCAAATCTTGCATTTTTCACGTCCATAAGACCAGACCCAGAAATATCCGTAGCCTCACTATAAGCTTCACCGGTTAATCTGAAGCGCACATAATCTTTAACCGAGAACGCATATTGAATATTGTCATACACTTCTCTGTAATGATCCTTAAACCATGCAAGCAGGGACACTTGCTGACAGGCCATAAATTCCTGGCACAGTTGGCCGTGCACCTCATCGTACACACCTGTCTCATACCATTTCTCCGGGTACTTCCATGCCCGGCTGTCTGTAGAAATAATCCCGTTATACGCAGGTTTTCCATCTTTGCCCCACGGATAGAGGCCTTTACCGTGTCCGCACACTGCAATTCCCAGAACATCTTTCCCATCAATGCCTGCTTTCTTAATTGCCCCCTTAATGCAGTCACAGTTAGCAAGCCACAGTTCTTCCATATCCCGTTCTGTATAGCCTGACTTCGGAGTTATGACCTTTGTCTGCTTCCCCAAAGTCGCAATTTCCTTTCCCTGAAGGTCAAAAATCGCCGCTTTCGTTGATGTCCCCCCGTTATCAAGCCCGATTACATACTGTCCCATATTTCAAAGATTCCCTCCTTATCTACAGTCTTTTACAGCAAGGCTTCTGCCTTTTTAAATTGCTCATCCAGAAATCTGCGGTTATACGCCACAATCTCTTTCCAGTTTTCTTCGCCGCAATACCAGAACTCTGCCACATATCTTCTTACTCCCTGACGATACAGCTGGGCAATCGCCGGAGGAAAATCCACCTGCCCGGTCCCATAAGGTATCTCCCTAAACTTTCCGGGCGCTGTCTCTTTCAAGTGCGCCGCCGCAATGTACCCTTTTCCTGTTTTTATATCTCCTACAACATCCTTCGTTGCATTAGATATATTGCCTACGTCCGGGTATACCTGAAGATATGGCGAATCCACTCTTTTCACGCTGTACATCGCCTTTTCTATCGTATTCATAAAATCATTTTCCATCGTCTCCATAGCAAGCGTCACGCCGTGGGATGCCGCAAACATCGTCCCTTCTTCCAGGTTCCGGTAAAACCTCTCTTTTGTAGTCTCATCGCTTGTCTCTTCATAATAGCAGTCATATCCCTGTGTCTGGATAATGCGGATTCCCATCTTCTTAGCAAACAAAACCCCTTTCTGAAGAAGTTCCTTCGCCTCATTCTCCCATTTCTTACTGCCAAGCGGATACTTTCTCTGCGCGCTGAAGCAAATTGTCTCTATTGGCACTCCGGTCTCCACCTGTATCTGCCTCAACTCTGAAATCTGCTCGTTGCTCCAGTCCAGCCGGGACATTCTCTCGGCAGTCTCATCTACGCTCATTTCCACGTAGTCGAACCCTGCTTCCTTCGCAGCCAGAAGCCGCTCCTTCCAATTAAGTTCCGGCGGAAGCGCCTTTTCATATATTCCAAGCCGATAATCGCATTCTGCCTTCATTTTCTCCTCCTTTCAATTCATAAGTCATCATCTTGAATGTAATTATATAATTTTTGTCAGCCAAAGACAATGACATTTTTCCCTTTTTCAGACTTTTGTATTTAGTATTTTTAGCGGAGCAAAACGTTTTTCACAGAACATTTTTCCAATAAATGAAAGAACAAAGTTTCCTGCCATAGAATAAAGAATGTGCCTCGGCACATTCTCGCGCCGAGCGCGGTCGCTTACGACAAACTTCACCTTCGCGCGAGTGCGCTTCCTCGCGGAGCGTTTTTATATAATAGGAAATGAAGTTTCCTAATTATATAAAAAAAACGCCTCCGGCATGAACCGGAAGCGCTTTCCCTCTTATTTCCTGTTATTTGATTATCCTACAGCAAGCGCTTTCTTGTAGTGTACATTCTCGCTGTCTTTGGCTGCCTCCATATCGGATACGTCCATTCCTGATGTAAGTGCCTCTGCAATATTGTATAAATCTCTCAAAAGTGTAACACATCCTGCCATTATAATAATCATTGACGCAACTGCTGCTAAAATCGTCATTGTAATAACCTCCTCATGGATTGTTAAATTTATATCTTGCTTCTGGAGGTATCATACCATTTAGGAATATTTGTGTAAATACTCAAAATTACCAATCTTTGCCACCGTTTAGAATGTTTTATTGTTACTTTTTTGTCAGTCTTGCTTCCGTATCGTTTTTTTCACAAAATGACTTTTCTATAAGCAGTTTTTCCGTCAAAACGCATAATCTTATTTCTTCTGCTCTTATTTTTTGTTTGCCGGATGTTTTCCAGGCAGTCCGAACTGTCTTCTAATCTCATAGAGGCGCTCTACCTGCTCATCTGAAAATTCTTTCGCTCCTCCGAGCATTCTTGCCTGATACAATAACCGTGCATAAAATTCCACCGACTCCATCTTATGATAAGCATCAAGAAGCGTCCCTGCATAAGAAAGCGCCCCATGGTTAGCCAGAAGAACGGAATCATAATCCTGCAGATACGGGGAAATTGCATCCGGTATCTCCATTGTGCTTGGGGTTCCATACGGTGTCAGCGGAACCTCTCCCAACGAAATTACAGCTTCTGGCATAATCTTAGCCGTCAGCCCCATACCCGCGATTGCAAAACTTGTGGCATACATAGGGTGTGCATGTACGACTGCATTTACGTCCGGCCTTTCTTGAAACACGCGGATATGCATCTTAATCTCAGAAGATGGGCGAAAATACGAAATCCACTCCCCATGTGTCAATCCCCATATAAGCAGGTACTTTCCTCAGACGGGCACACTCCTTAAGCCCTGCTTTAATTTCTGACAGCAGTTTTTCCATATCCCAGCAGAGGCGGTCTCCTTCCTGTCTCATTCCATTCTGGAATCTGTACACCTCTTCCAGCATTAATTTACCGGCCTCTTTCCATGCAATTATCAGCCTTCCGCTGGATGCCCCGATATCTACTGCCAGGTAATATGTACTCATACAGATGTTCCTCCTGTTCCGCAAGGCTGCTCTATAATTTTGAAATTGCTTCCTGCTCAACGGACAGCCCTTTCTTAAATGTTTCTATAAATTTTTCGAAGCCTTCTATGTCTTTTGCATCTGGCTCCATTTTCATGCCTTCTTTACCGGCAAATACTTTATAATCCAGATAAGACTCCAAAGACTCATTGCCTGCCTTCTTTACCGCATAGGCCGCAAGAACAGCAATCCCCCATGCACCGCCTTCTCCAGCCGTCTCCATAACGGACACCGGGGCCTGCATAGCTGCTGCCATAATTCTCTGTCCGACCCCCGGTGTCTTAAACAAGCCGCCGTGTCCTAATATCTTGTCAATCTGAATCTTTTCTTCCTTCACAAGAATGTCCATGCCAATCTTCAGCGCCCCGAGTGCTGCATACAGATGAGTCCTCATAAAATTAGAAAGGTTAAACCTGCTGTCAGGAGTACGGACGAACAGTGGCCTTCCTTCGTCAATCGGTATAATATTCTCCCCGGAATAATATCCATAGGAAAGAAGTCCTCCACAGTCTGCATCGCCTTCCAGCGCTTTATTATACAGAACAGAGAATATCTGATTCATATCAGCCTTAATTCCCATCGCCTCAGAATATTCCCGGAACAGCGATACCCATGCATTCAAATCGGACGTGCAGTTATTGGCATGAGCCATCGCCACCAGGCTACCGTTCGGCGTAGTCACCATATCTATTTCTGTATGTACTCTCGACAGTTCCTTTTCCAATACAATCATTGCAAAAACAGAAGTTCCCGCCGACACATTTCCCGTGCGCTCCGCGACACTATTAGTGGCTATCATTCCAGTCCCCGCATCTCCTTCTGGCGGGCATACCGTAATTCCTGCCTCAAGCTCACCGGACGGGTCAAGAAGTTTTGCCCCTTCTTCCGTCAGAACTCCGGCATCCTCTCCCGCAGTCAGCACCTCAGGCATAATCTGGCGCAATTTCCACGGATATCCTTTCTCTTTAACCAATTCATCAAATTTCTGAACCATTCCCTCGTCAAAATCTTTTGCTCCGATATTAATCGGGAACATTCCAGAAGCATCACCGATTCCCAGAACTTTCCGGCCTGTCAGCTGCCAGTGGATATATCCTGACAAGGTAGTAAAATATCTTACGTCTTTCACATGGCTTTCCCCGTTTAAAATCGCCTGGTACAGATGTGCAATGCTCCATCTCTGCGGAACATTATATTGGAACAATTCTGTTAATTCACCTGCCGCCTGTCCGGTAATCGTATTCCTCCATGTACGGAATGGCACAAGAAGGCTGCCTGTCTCATCAAATGCCATATATCCATGCATCATGGCGCTAAAGCCTATTCCTCCTAATTTCCTAATTCCCGTTCCATATTTTTCCTTCACGCCGCGCGCCATATCCTGGTAACTTCCTTTAAGCCCTTCCCAGATATCTTCTAATGAATAAGTCCAGATATGGTTTTCCAACTTGTTCTCCCAGTCATAACTTCCCGTGGCAACCGGGACATGATTGTCATCAATAAGGACCGTCTTAATTCTCGTAGAGCCAAGTTCAATCCCGACAACTGCCCTGCCTTCTTCAATCACTTTCTTAACTCTTTCAGCATCTACGCCCACCTGTCATTCCTCCTTTTCTACAGCAATACTGCAATTAATTATTCTGCCCATAATAAGCATTCGCGCCGTGCTTCCGGTAATAATGCTTGTCCTGCAATTCCTGCGGGGCAGGCTTATTCTGCGGATTAATCATCTCACAGCGGGCGGCCATCTTTGCAACCTCTTCCAATACGACTGCATTGTGCACAGCCTCATGGGCGTTCTTCCCCCAGGTAAACGGGCCATGGTTCTTACACAAAACTGCCGGAGTGGCTACATAGTCCATGCCTCGTTTTTCGTATTCGTCAGCAATTAAGATTCCTGTATTCTTCTCGTATACCTCATCAATCTCCTCTTTTGTCAGATTTCTCACGCACGGAACGGAGCCGTACAGATAATCTGCATGGGTAGTTCCATAGCACGGAATATCCCTTCCTGCCTGTGCCCAGCTTGTAGCCCAGGACGAATGGGTATGTACAACTCCTCCGATGTTTGGAAAACGGTTATATAAAACTGCATGAGTGTCTGTATCGGAAGAAGGGTTATACTCCCCTTCCACTTTCTTTCCGTCCAGGTCTACCACTACCATAACTTCCGGCGTAAGCTTATTATAATCCACTCCGCTTGGCTTAATGACAAACAACCCTTTCTCCCGGTCTATCCCGCTTACATTTCCCCATGTAAATGTCACAAGGCCATATTGGGGAAGAAGCATGTTCGCTTCATACACTTCCTTTTTCAGTTCTTCTAACATTACAAATGTCTCTCCTTTCATCTTTTTTCTTCTATCATACCAGAAACTGTCAAAAAGGAGTATCCCCTTTATCTATTTATATGATGATGTTGGAGTCAAATAGCATTCAGAAGCGCCTCCGGCCAGAAGTTGATTATCAATATTATAAACATTTATAAATATTTTTGATACTTTTCTTCCCTCTGCCGAAAGAAATAGAAGGGCTGAATATGAGCATTGAAGAAATCAGAACATATATGGACAATCCTAACCCAACAGATTTTATTAAAATTATTGATACGAAATCTGCTGAGATCAATCAGCAGATAAGAACACTGAAACAAACTCAAAGACTGCCTTCTGACAAGAAAAAACAAATTCAGTCATGCGAGCAAGAAAAGGACGGGCAATTTCGTATTATTGAATGCGAAGCAGTTAATCTCCCATATCAAAGACACATGGGGAATGAAGCAATGCTGTGCCGGAATAGGCAGTTATATTTCTGTCCATAAAGTTTTAAATCATGATTTCAGCCAATACGACGGCATTTTTACACCTTTATTAAATACAAAAAAGTCAAAAGACGTATTTATAAAGCCAAATGGACAATATCTCTGCGCTTATTTCAAAGACCCCTGGGATAAACTCCCTGATATATACATTTATTTCTCCGGGCAGGAACCCAAATTCACAGTTCCCTTACATTTCACGGGAACAGATTTCCAAAATAAAGTGTAGGAAATCCTCTGTACAATCCCATATGGAAAGACCATCGCTTATGGAAAAATAGCAAAACCGGCGGCTGACAGGAGGAGCCTTTCGCATATATCAGCACAAGCCATAGGAGGCGCTGTCGGGTATAACGGAATATCTGTTATCGTACCATGCCACCGTGTTGTAGGTGCAGACGGCAGCCTGACAGGCTATGCCGACGGAATTGATAAGAAAAGGAAACTACTGGCTTTAGAAAAGGCAGATATATTTTACCTCTTCGAAAATTTCCTTTATTTTCTGAATCTCCTTTATAGAAATAATCATAGGGATCATGATAGAAATATTTCCAAACGAACTGGCTCTAAGAAGAGCACGGAACTGGGTTTTAAAAATCCCCGGCCTGGTCAGGCAGATTCGGATGGCATGGTAGCCAAGCGCCGGATTTTCTTCCTCATCCAGTTCAAAATAGCCCGCCTGCTTATCCGCCCCAAGATCCAGCCGTTTTGCTTCTTTAACCTGTTCTTCATCGGGATTGATTATTCGTTCACCTTTATATCCGTCCATAATAACCATCTTCCCATGCCACTCCTTCTGAATAGGAACGGCAATAATTGCAGGAATGCCCATAGTCCTGGCAAGAATGTCGATCTCAGCAAACATGGAAGAGAAACTATCTCCCGTCACAGCCACTGCATATTCTGCATTCACCTGCTGCTGCGTTATCATATTCTCAACAGAACTACAGTAATCCTCGTCCTCCATCATCATCTGATGTACTTCAAAAATCGCGGCTCCCGACTCGCCTACTTCTTTAAGCGCCGTCTCATACAGTTCCTGCAGCTGCCCTTCTGCCTTTTCCCTGGCTTTTATTCTGCAAATTTTTAGAATCAAAATGGAATCACAGCCGCATTTTCCAGTTCTGTATCCTCTACAATAATTTCAATTTACGCTATCCCATTTTAGGCAAAAAGAAACCGCAACCCCTGATTTCTCAAGGATTGCGGAATATAATTAGATTTATATGATTCTAAATTATAAATTACTCGATGATTGTAGCAACTCTTCCTGATCCTACAGTACGTCCGCCCTCACGGATAGCGAAACGAAGTCCCTGCTCCATAGCAACTGGGTGAATCAGTTCGATTGTCATCTCTACGTTATCTCCAGGCATGCACATCTCAACGCCTTCTGGCAGGTTGCAGACACCTGTAACGTCGGTTGTTCTGAAGTAGAACTGTGGACGGTAGTTGTTGAAGAATGGAGTATGACGTCCACCTTCATCTTTGGTCAGAACGTAAACCTGAGCTGTAAACTTGCTGTGGCATGTTACAGAACCTGGTTTAACAAGAACCTGTCCTCTTTCGATCTCTGTTCTCTGAACACCACGAAGCAGAGCTCCGATGTTGTCTCCAGCCTGACCTTCGTCAAGAAGCTTACGGAACATCTCGATACCTGTTACAACAGTCTTTCTTGTCTCTTCTTTGATACCAACGATTTCAACTTCATCGTTTACATGAAGAACACCTCGCTCTACTCTACCTGTAGCAACTGTACCACGTCCTGTGATCGTGAATACGTCCTCTACTGGCATCAGGAATGGCTGGTCTGTAGCACGCTGTGGATCTGGAATGTAAGAATCTACTGCATCCATCAGTTCCATGATCTTGTCGCCCCATTCTCCTGAAGGATCTTCAAGAGCCTTAAGAGCAGAACCCTGGATAATCGGCGTATCATCGCCTGGGAACTCATATTCATCAAGCAGTTCACGAATTTCCATCTCTACTAATTCAAGAAGTTCCTCATCGTCTACCATATCGCATTTGTTCATGAATACAACGATGTAAGGAACGCCTACCTGACGAGAAAGCAGGATATGCTCTCTTGTCTGAGCCATAACACCATCGGTAGCAGCTACAACAAGGATAGCGCCGTCCATCTGAGCAGCACCAGTGATCATGTTCTTAACGTAGTCAGCATGTCCTGGGCAGTCAACGTGTGCATAGTGACGCTTCTCTGTCTCATACTCAACGTGAGCTGTAGAGATTGTGATACCACGCTCCCTCTCTTCTGGAGCCTTGTCAATGTTTTCGAAATCTACAGCAGCGTTACCTGCAACTCTTTCGGAAAGAGTCTTTGTGATAGCAGCTGTTAAAGTTGTCTTGCCGTGGTCAACGTGACCGATTGTACCAATATTACAATGTGGTTTTGTTCTTTCAAATTTAGCTTTTGCCATTTTGAATATCCTCCTTAAATATAGCGCCTTTTCGGCATTTATAATTTTTTACGTTTGCTCGGCTATCTCTGATTATATTTCAAATCTATTTGTTTTTCAAGCCTTTTTACCATTTAATTAATCATTTTTAATGGATAATACTTTTTCCTGTACAGATTTCGGAACTGGCTCGTATTTCTCGAAGAACATGGAGTAATTTCCACGTCCCTGTGTTCTGGAGCGCAGGTCTGTAGAGTATCCGAACATCTCTGACAGCGGCACGTAAGCACGTACAATCTTTCCGCCGCCCAGGTCATCCATACCTTCCACGCGACCACGGCGAGAGTTGATATCGCCGATAACATCGCCCATATATTCTTCCGGCATCGTTACCTCAACCTTCATGATAGGCTCGAGAAGTACTGGAGCGGACTTCTTCATCGCATCCTTGAACGCTAATGATCCGGCAATGTGGAATGCCATTTCACTAGAATCGACTTCATGGTAAGAACCATCGTATACGTTAGCCTTAAGTCCAACTACCGGGAATCCTCCCAGGATACCGGACTTCATAGCCTCTTCGATACCTTCGCCTACTGCCGGGATGTATTCCTTCGGAATCGCTCCGCCGACAACAGTAGATTCAAACTTGTATGTCTCTTCTCCGTTAACGTCCATTGGCTCGAACTTAACTTTACAGTGTCCGTACTGTCCACGTCCACCTGACTGTTTTGCGTACTTGCTGTCCACGTCAACAGGCTTAGTGAATGCTTCTTTGTATGCAACCTGAGGAGCTCCAACGTTAGCCTCTACCTTGAATTCACGCAGAAGTCTGTCTACGATGATCTCCAGGTGAAGTTCTCCCATACCGGCGATGATAGTCTGTCCTGTCTCATGATCTGTATGAGCACGGAATGTCGGGTCTTCTTCTGCAAGTTTTGCAAGAGATTCTCCAAGTTTTCCCTGGGATGCCTTTGTCTTTGGCTCGATAGCCAGCTCGATAACCGGCTCCGGGAATTCCATGGACTCTAAGATAACCGGATGTCTCTCATCACAGATGGTATCTCCTGTAGTCGTAAACTTGAATCCGATCGCTGCGGCAATATCGCCAGAGTATACCTTCTCAAGTTCTTCCCTCTTGTTCGCATGCATCTGAAGGATACGTCCAACACGTTCCTTCTTGCCTTTTGTCGCATTCAGCACGTAAGATCCTGAATTGATGGATCCTGAATAAACTCTGAAATATGCCAGTTTTCCTACGAATGGGTCTGTCATAATCTTGAATGCCAGAGCAGAGAATGGCTCTTCGTCAGAAGAATGTCTCACTACTTCATTGCCATCCTCATCCACGCCAGTGATGGCAGGGATGTCTGTAGGTGCAGGCATGTATTCAACGACTGCATCCAGAAGTTTCTGAACGCCTTTATTTCTATATGCGGTTCCGCAGCATACCGGAACTGCCGTACACTCGCAAGTTGCTTTTCTGAGTACTTTCTTCAAGTCGTCAACAGATGGCTCGTTTCCTTCCAGATATTCCATCATAAGATCATCATCAAGATCGCAGATCTTCTCTACCAGTTCTGTGTGGTAAAGTTCTGCGTCATCCTGCATGTCTTCCGGAATATCTACAACGGAGATGTCCTCGCCCTTCTCATCATTGTAGATGTAGGCTTTCATCTCCATCAGGTCGATGATTCCCTTGAAATCATCTTCCTTGCCGATTGGCAGCTGAAGGCAGATCGCATTCTTTCCAAGTCTTGTCTTAATCTGTTCTACAGCATTGTAGAAATCTGCACCCAGAATGTCCATCTTGTTGATGAATGCCATTCTTGGTACATTGTATGTGTCAGCCTGACGCCATACGTTTTCTGACTGCGGCTCAACGCCGCCCTTAGCACAGAATACGCCTACAGCGCCATCCAATACACGAAGTGAACGCTCAACCTCTACAGTGAAGTCAACGTGTCCCGGGGTATCGATAATATTGATACGGTGCTCAAGAGCGCCTTTTTTCGGCTTTGTCTGCTCTTCCAGCGTCCAGTGGCATGTCGTAGCTGCAGAAGTGATCGTGATACCTCTTTCCTGTTCCTGCTCCATCCAGTCCATAGTAGCAGTACCCTCATGAGTATCACCAATCTTATAGTTAACACCGGTATAATATAAGATACGTTCTGTCAATGTAGTCTTACCGGCATCAATATGAGCCATAATACCGATATTTCTTGTTCTCTCTAATGGATATTCTCTTCCAGCCAAGATTTTTTCCTCCTATATTATACGCAATTAGAAACGGTAGTGGGCAAATGCCTTGTTTGCCTCTGCCATCTTGTGCATATCTTCTTTCTTCTTTACAGATGCGCCTGTGTTTTTGGCTGCATCAAGAATCTCATTGGCCAATCTTTCTTCCATCGTCTTCTCTCCTCTTTTACGAGAATAGGATGTAAGCCAGCGAAGTGCTAAAGCCTGTCTTCTGTCTGCTCTAACCTCGATTGGTACCTGGTAGGTTGCTCCACCGATACGTCTTGCCTTTACCTCAAGTACTGGCATGATGTTGTTCATAGCCTCTTCGAATACTTCGATTGCCGGCTTGTCGGATTTTGCTGCAACCCTGTCAAATGCTCCGTATACAATCTTCTGGGCTACGCCCTTCTTGCCATCCAGCATGATGTTGTTGACAAGCTTGGTAACCACTTTGTTATTGTATAACGGATCCGCTAATACGTCTCTTTTTTGAGTATGTCCTTTACGTGGCACGGTTCTTCCCTCCTTAAACATGTTTGTGTAATTGTAAATGTTACACTGATTAATTCATCGGTACTCACATGTGTCTTTCTAATGATACTGTGTAGTGCACAGGACATTGATCTATATCCTTGCAACTTACTTAATCATAGTTCTGTTTGTGACTACATTTTCTTAACTAATGAACTTATTTCTTAGCGTCTTTTGGTCTCTTAGCACCGTATTTAGAACGTGCCTGCCTTCTCTTGGCAACACCTGCTGTGTCAAGCGTACCTCTAACGATATGGTATCTTGTACCTGGAAGGTCTTTTACTCTTCCTCCACGGATAAGAACAACGCTATGCTCCTGAAGGTTGTGTCCCTCTCCTGGAATGTAGCTTGTTACCTCGATACCGTTAGACAAACGTACTCTGGCGATCTTTCTAAGAGCTGAGTTCGGCTTCTTCGGCGTTGCAGTCTTAACTGCTGTACATACGCCTCTCTTCTGAGGAGCGGATTCATTCGTACTTCTCTTTCTTAAAGAGTTGTACCCTTTCTGAAGCGCTGGAGCGGTAGACTTCTTTACGGATGTCTGACGTCCTTTTTTTACTAACTGGTTAAATGTTGGCATTCTCTTTCACCTCCTACGATTATAATAAGTTGCTCATTCATTTTACCATGAATATGGGTGCACAAAAATACGATGCATCTTCATGCACGCTAAATTAGTGTATTACTATTCTTTACGGTTGTCAAGTGGTTTCTTGGCAATTTCCTTCTATTTTCCGCGGTTTTCTGCATTGGAAGGCCTTTATGGCCAGACATGCCAGGATAATTCCTGCCGCAACCCCCGCGCTGTCTATCATCACATCCCTGATCTGCCCGCTGCGCCCCGGCACGAACAACTGATGGAATTCATCGCTGGCTGCATAAACCGCTCCTATGAAAAAGCAGGCCGGCAGCTGGCGCTTCCATGGTTTCCTAATATCCAGGATGGCGCCTGTAAGCAGGATTCCGAGGATGGCATACTCCGAGGCATGGGCTGCCTTGCGGACAGGATAGTCGATCTTTGCCGCAAACGCCGCCTGCCTTTTTCCCGGCCACTCCTTATATTCTTTTATGACTGCCTTGCCAATCAGCATTCCCACAGATCTGCTCATCTCCTCCGAGTCTTCCGACACCTTGGCTGAAAATGAGAATATGACAATCATCCACAGGACTGCTGCCGCTGCAAATATTTTTCTTCGCATAGCTACCTTCTTATTATAATCCTAATACGTCCGCAATCGCTCCCATCTCTTCCAGCGCCACGTCAATCAAGTCGTCCAGGCTTAAGCCGGTAAACTCGATCGCTTCCATATAATCCCTGTTTGCTCCCGCCGCGAATCTTAGTTCATTAAAACGTTTCATCACGGACTTGTGCTTCACGCTGGCAATCTTCTTATCCGGATAGATCTGCGCTACCGCTTTGACGAACCCGCTCATGGGGTCTGCCGCCAACACCGCGTACTGAAGGGTGGTCTTCGCCTTCATGCCGCTCTTTGGGTTGTGGGAGCAGATGGCGTCAAAGAGAATCTTGTCGTCAATTCCTTCTTTCTTAAGTATCTCCACGGATGTGGGGCCGTGGACGCTCATGTCATGCTGCCAGTCGCACTGTTCCTCATCCAGGTCGTGCAGGAGCCCTACGATTCCCCAATACTCCACATCATCCGGAGCAAGCCTTTTGGCGAGGCCTCTCATAATCGCCTCAACCGCGTAGGAATGGGTGATGTAGTTCTCGCCCTTCATGTATTTCATCAATATCTCATGTGCCTGTTCTCTGTTCATCCTAACTTCCTCCTTTAAACATTCTTTCATATGTATGTTATTGTAGCACACATAATTTTGAATGTGAAGTTACAGAAAATGCAGAATTTGGCATTGCTTTTCCCCGCTTCCTTCCGTATAATCTTTAGAGGAATTACTGAAACTATACCTTTACATGAGAGGAACCTATTATGGAACTAACAATACATACCTTTATCATCGTATGCCCGCTTGTCTTCCTGGCTGGCATGGTAGATGCCATCGCAGGAGGCGGCGGGCTGATTTCCCTTCCCGCCTATCTGATCGCCGGATTGCCGCCCCATGCGGCTGTTGCCACCAATAAGATGTCGTCCCCATTTGGCACCGCGCTTGCCACCTACCGCTTCGCCCGCAATCATCTGATCAATGTAAGACTAGCCGTCCCTTCCGTAATGGCGGCAATCATCGGCTCCTTCATCGGCTCCCATGTCTCTTTGATGGTGCCGGAAAAGGTCATGGCCTATGTGCTGGTGGCGGTTCTTCCCTTGTCCGCGTTCCTGGTATTAAATAAGAAGCTTTTCAATGACAAAGGATCCAACGAGGTTACCCTTAACAAGCGCACCTATCTGACCGCGTCCATAGCCGCCTTCGTCATCGGCTGCTACGACGGCTTCTACGGCCCCGGTACCGGCACCTTCCTGATCATCGCGTTTACCGTATTCGCCAGGCTAAGCATCAAGACTGCCAACGCGCAGGCAAAGGCGATCAATCTCACGACGAATATTACCTCCCTGCTCATCTTCCTGCTCAATGGGCAGGTGATTATCTCTCTCGGCCTTGCCGCCGCGGCCTGCAACATGCTGGGAGGCTATATCGGAGCAGGCCTGGTCATGAAAAACGGCGCCCGGATCGCCAAGCCCAGCATTCTGTTCGTGCTGGTTCTTTTAGGCTTCAAAGTGGCTGGATTCTATTAGGATGATTCTCCGCCTTCCTTTCAAGCAGCGAAAAACGGCAGTAAGAATACCGCCGATTTCCACTGATTCATTATTCTATTCTGCCTATAATCGGCAAATCTTATTCCATTTCCCGGTTATTTTATATCATCAATCGTCTTGGTATGGCAGCCGTGCACGCAACCGCTGCAGCCACAGCTGCATCCGCAGGCCCCCCCTGCCTTTTTCTTCTTCCACATGCTTCGTAGGACGAATACTACGATTGCAAGAATGATTCCTCCCAGGATAGTTGTTGATAATATACCGCTGATTGCTGCTAATGCCATATCATTCTCCCTCTTTCTATTATGCCTTCGCCTTTTTGGCGCGCACGCTTGATATATTTACATTTAGAGTGGCGCTTTCCTTATAGGGCCGCAGGAGCAGATACATAAATCCCGCCAATATAAGAATCGCTGCCACAGTGCCAATCGTGAAACCGCCGCCTGTAAGGAGGCTGCCGAACTGGAATACGCATAAGGACACCGCATAAGCCAGAAGCGTCTGATATCCGATCGCGAACCAGAACCACTTTGCATTGTTCATCTCCCGCTTGATCGCACCCATGGCTGCAAAGCAAGGCGCGCACAGAAGGTTGAACACGAGAAACGAGTACGCCGCTACAGCCGTCATGCTTGAAGCGAGAGTTCCCCATACTTCAGCCCCATCTTCCGCGACTTCCGCGAATCCATAGAGGATGCCAAAGGTTCCCACCACGTTCTCTTTTGCCACCAGCCCGGTGATAGCTGCCACTGCCGATTTCCAATCTCCCCAGCCAAGCGGCGCAAAGATCCACGCAATGCCTCTTCCGATCATCGCAAGGAAGCCGTCGCTTAAGTCTTCCACCATGCCGAAGCGTCCATCTGCCAGGCCAAAGTTGGAGGTAAACCAGATGAAGATGGTGGACAGTAGGATGATGGTCCCTGCCTTCTTAATGAAGGACCAGCCCCGCTCCCACATGCTTCTTAGCACGTTTCCCACAGTTGGCATATGGTAGGCCGGAAGTTCCATGACAAAAGGCGCCGGCTCTCCCGCGAACATCCTGGTCTTCTTCAGGATAATTCCCGAGCAGATGATTGCCGCGATCCCCACAAAGTATGCGCTAGGGGCAACCCAGGAGGCTCCGCCGAACAGCGCGCCCGCAATAAGGGCAATGATCGGAAGCTTGGCGCCGCACGGGATGAACGTGGTAGTCATGATGGTCATCTTGCGGTCCCGATCGTTCTCAATCGTTCTGGACGCCATGATCCCCGGCACGCCGCACCCTGTCCCGATCAGCATCGGGATGAATGACTTGCCGGACAGGCCGAACTTGCGGAAGATCCGGTCCATAATGAAAGCGACTCTTGCCATATAGCCGCACGCTTCCAGAAATGCCAGGAAGATAAACAGCACCAGCATCTGCGGAACGAATCCAAGCACCGCGCCCACGCCTGCTACAATTCCGTCAAGTATCAGGCTCTGAAGCCATCCCGCGCAGTTGACGGCGTCAAGGGCGTTGCCAATGATAACGGGAATTCCCGGAACATCCATTCCAAACAGGCGGAACCCATCTCCGAACAGCCCGTCATTGGCCCAGTCTGTCGCCCAGGCGCCTACCGTTGAGACAGACACGTAATATACGATCCACATCACAGCCGCGAATATCGGAAGCGCAAGCCACCGGTTTGTAACAATTCTATCAATCTTATCAGATGTCGTCAACTTTTCTTTCCGCGACTTTACAAGGCTGTCCCGGATTACAGATGTTATGTAGTTGTAACGCTCGTTCGTAATGATGCTCTCTGCGTCGTCATCATACTCCTTTTCCACGGCGGCAATGATATCTTCTACTTCTGGAACATGTTTAAGCTGCTCCTCAATCTTGTCGTCCCGTTCAAACAATTTGATCGCGTAAAACCGCTTCTGTTCCTCCGGGACTTCTGTCAGCATCGTCTCAATCTCATCCAGGGCTGCCTCCACCTCAGGGGCGAATTCATGTACCGGCGACGCCGCGTCGTTCATCCTGGCAAGCCGCGCCGCTTTGGACGAGGCCTCTTTGATGCCTTCTCCTTTAAGAGCGGATATGGATACCACTTCGCAGCCTAATCTTTCAGACAGTATCTTCGTGTTGATCTGGTCGCCGTTTTTTTTCACCACGTCCATCATGTTGATCGCCATGACTACCGGTATGCCAAGTTCCATCAGCTGGGTACTCAGATACAGATTGCGTTCCAGATTGGTTCCGTCCACGATATTCAATATCGCGTCGGGACGCTGGCTGATTAAATAGTTTCTCGCAACCACTTCTTCTAATGTATATGGCGACAGGGAATAGATGCCCGGCAGATCTGTCACTGTGGCATCCTTGTCGTCTTTTAGTCTTCCTTCCTTTTTCTCCACCGTTACCCCCGGCCAGTTTCCGACAAACTGATTGGATCCGGTGAGCGCGTTGAATAACGTAGTCTTTCCACTGTTCGGGTTACCGGCAAGCGCTATCTTCACTCCCATTTTCATTCCTCCTGTAATCTCTTTACTGTACTTCGATCATCTGAGCATCCGCTTTCCTTAAAGAAAGTTCATACCCCCGCACCGTCACCTCTACCGGGTCTCCCAGAGGCGCTACCTTTCTGACGAATACCTGGGTTCCCTTAGTAATGCCCATATCCATGATTCTGCGTTTTACCGCTCCTTCGCCGTGCAGTTTTACGACTGATACGCTCTGGTTGCATTTAATGTCTTTCAATGTCCGCATCCTTACCGCTTCCTCCTATATCATGATCTTATTCGCAATCCCTTTGCTGACTGCGACTCTGGAGTCTTTCACCTGGACAATGATGTTCCCCTCATTGCTTGATACGACTCTCACTTCCTCGCCTGTTACAAACCCCAGATTCTCAAGGAACCGCTTTACATCATCCCGTCCCTTGATCCGCTTGATTTCAGCCGTCTCTCCAGAATTCAGCATTGTCAGTGGCATCATGATCACTCCTCGTCTATATTGATTTTGATTATCATTTACATTGGTATTATATGTCAATTGAGAGCCGTTGTCAATAGTGCATTTTATAATCTTGTTGGAATATTCACGGAAAAGCAAGGGGCTATCGGGAAATAGATAGTTCCAAATAGGGGCAGATGTGACTCATACCA
>ENA-OPTX01000206-OPTX01000206.1-human-gut-metagenome-genome-assembly--contig:-NODE-206-length-44276-cov-4.399765_pt1 | contig 44276 bp, 43 predicted proteins | sample MGYA00241465_ERZ501922 | MGnify/ENA primary metagenome ERZ501922 (study PRJEB25962, sample SAMEA2042399) | human gut metagenome | biome: human gut; feature: human-associated habitat; material: faeces...
CCGCCCCGGCAATGCCGATAAGTAAATCTGCCGGGTGGAAGCTCGGCGCGATACTGGAAAAGGCGGCGGTAAAACCGTCCCCAAGATGTAGCAGCTTTGCGCTTGCGTCCGCGCCGGGGGAGAGCCGGACAGCCGCGCCCGCTTTATCAAAGAGCCAGACAAAGAGCAGATACGGGAGATTTAAGATAAGCAGCTTCTTGATTTCCGGCTTCATAGCGATACCTCCCTGTCCTTGTTCTTGACCTTTGCCCGTTCCGCGTTTCTGCCCTGTGCAGCTTCTTTGAGGGTAGAGAGCAGCTTTCGGATTGAGGGCTTTTTCTCCTGTGTCAGCTTTTTTGCGGAAAATTCCTTAAAGGCTGCGGTCAGCACGTCCGCGTCCCGCCCCTTGAAAAAGACAAGATAGCTGGGCGGCGTTTCGGTGCTGTCTTTCTTTAGGGCAAAGTCGATACCGTATTTTTTTGCCGTCTGCTCAAAGGCTTTGATATTGCCCTCGGTTATCTCAATGTTGGATAGCCCCGCGTTCTGCTTCGCAAGCTGCTTTAGGGTCTGCTTCCCGTGGGGCTGTTTTTCCTGCTGCTTTTTTGCCTGTGCAAGCATGGCTTTGATTGCCTTTTGCAACATTTCAGCGGTCAGCTTTGCTCCCTTGACAGAGAGCGCAACCACTTTTTCGTTGATTTCATCTTGCAATGTTTACCGTCCTCCTTTCCCGGTAGTAGTGATAGTGTTAAGGTGGTACGCCGCTTTTGGGCGTGAAAAAAGGGCGTCCGTTCTTCACGCCGCCCCGTTAAATCCGCACCCGCAGCCCGTTCAAGTCCTCGGCGCGGATACCTACAAGATACCAGTTGTCCCCGTACTCAATCCGGGTCGGCTTCCATTTGCCGCCTGTGAATACGTCCATGCACTCGCCGCAATGCAAGCCGCCGTAATAGTCGGCAATATCAAAGCGAATATCGTAGCGGTCAGCGGTTTCGTCAAAAATTAAAGCTCCTGTTTTCTGTGCCATGTGGTAAATCCTCCTTTTTTCGTTTACAGGCTTTCGCCCTCGTTGTAGGTGTAATAGTCCGGGTCGCCGTACTTCGGCTTCCTCGGTGCAAGTGCGCCGCTTGCCATATCGTGAGCGACAAGGGAAGTATAGTAGCTGTCAATGGTAGACGGGGCATTGAAAAGCACCGCCTTTAGGTACTGCTTGATGTTGCGGATTTTCGTGGTGTTCTCCTGCATACAGTCAAGTACAAAGCGGATGTGTTCGCTGTTCAGCTTCATAAACTTTGACTTCACAAGCTCGGCGGGGTAATCGTCCCCGGCAATACGGATTTTCTTTCTTGACGTACAGACCGTTTCAAGGATAATGTCAACAATCTCATTCAGACGGTCATGGTCAAACTTCATATCCTGCAAGAGAATGTCATACTCGATATTGTCCTTGATGATTTCCTCATACACTCTGTAAGCGTCGTTCCTTTCCGTTCTTTTCCGTTCCGGCGGCTGTGCCGCTTCGTCCTCGCCATAAGGCAAGGGATTTAGGGAATGGATAGGAATGGAATGGGTAATTGATAAATCCGTATTTGATTTTTCTTTTTTTGGTAAGTTAGTTCTTGATATATCTTTATTTAATTGCGTTGGATTTTCCGACGTCGGATTATCCGTTGTCGGATTTTCCAATATCGGGTTATCCGCTGTTGGATTTTCCAATACCGGGCAATCCAATTCCGGCGGCTGCGGCTGTTCGTAAATGGTGTACTCGATAGCGGTCATTTTGCCTTTCTCGTCGCGTCCCTGCCGCCTTGTGATATATCCGGCTTTTTCAAGCTCCCAAACGGCGGTACGGATAGCGTCGATACTTTCCCGGTTGATGTAGGACAGCCCCGCAAGGGTGTAGTCCCAATCCTCCGGCAAGGACAGCATTTGAGATAACAGCCCCTTTGCCTTTAAGGAAAGCTCCTTATTGCGTAAGTGGTGGTTGCTCATTACGGTGTAGCCTGTGTTGCGCTCCACACGGAATACTGCCATAGCTTCATCACTCCTTTGCTTTGGATTTGTTACGCAGTAGAACGGTGATTTTGAGGGTTTAGGTATAAATCCCTTGCTGCGTGAAAAACACACCTACAAAGCCGCTTATAGCAAGGCTTTTTCTGCCCCTACTGCGTAACAAAGGGCATGAAAAAAGCGGCGTTCCTGTTCTTCCGTGTGGAAGTGGGAAACGCCGCTTGTGCGGTGCAATATTTAGTTGTAGTACAAACCATGCTTGTCCGTTGTCCGAAAAACCTTGATTTTACTGTGTTTCAAAAAGTATCGTTATCTAACCTCATCTTTCGATAGACCGGATTTTAACCGTATGCTGGATGATATTGAATCAGGAAAAATTGATGTGGTTATTACAAAAGATTTATCCCGTCTTGGACGTGACCATTTAAAGGTTGGGCACTTTACGGAGATATATTTTCCCATGAAAAATGTGAGATATATCGCTGTTAATGACTGCGTGGATACTGCGAATAAGAATAATGATATAGCCGCATTAAAGAATGTGATGAACGAATTTTATAGCAGGGATAATTCAAGGAAAATCCGTTCTTCCATACGGGCAAGGGCAAAAGCAGGACTTTACCGTTCCTCTTTCAATCCTATTGGATACCGGAAAGCACCAGATAACCATAATAAATTAATTGTGGATGCGGAAACAGCATGGATAGTGAAACGTATTTTTGACCTTGCAAATGCAGGAATGGGGGCAAATAAAATAGCTACACAGTTCAGGGAAGAACAAATACCATGCCCGTCTTGGTGGCTCTATTCCCGTGGGGAGAAGGATTATTCCAGGCGGTTTGAGAATCCTCAAAACAAATATGAGTGGTCTCATACTGTAATAAGGAATATTATTGGGAATCCTCTTTATTTAGGACACCTCATTATGTGCAGGAAAGAAAGTGTTTTTAAGGTTGGAGTAGTTAAATCGGTTCCGGAAACAGAGTGGATACGGGTAGACAATACACATGAACCGCTTATATCACAGGAAGTTTTTGATGGAGCGAATGAAAAAATTTTGAACCGCAGACGTGACACAAGTAACAATTTCAAATCAGTATTTTCAGGACTGGTAAAGTGCGGTACATGTGGAAAAGCTTTAGGACTGCGCTACTGGACAAAGAAAAGGCATCGTATTTATGTCTGCACTACCTATGCCCGTAATACAAAGCAATGTACAGATCACCGTATTTTCTATGAAGATTTATATAATGCTGTTCTTGCTGACATTCAGTATCATGCTAAGCTGGCATATGAAGATAAGGAAAAAGCAGTGGCTCTTGCGGTAAAAATGAACGCCAAAGCAGAGGGAAAGAGAGGGAAAAACAATGAAGAAAGGTTAAAACAGACAAGGAAACGCTATGATGAAGTAACGAAACTGTTTGACCGTTTATATGAGGATTCTCTTTCGGGGCGTATCTCTAACGACAATTTCACCCGTCTGATTGATAAATATCAGGCAGAGCAGGAACAGCTTTCAGAGCAGATTGCGGAACTTGAGAATGCTATGCAGGAGGTAAAAGACAATCAGAGCAATGCGGTAAAGTGGGCGGATTTGATGGCCTCTTATGTGGGAATACAGGAACTAACTACAGAGAATCTTAACCTTTTGGTTGAGAGAATTGAAGTATTCGACCGGAGGGAAACAGATGGAGAAACTGAGCAGGTTATCCGCATCTGTTACCGCTTCGGCGGTTACATAAAGGAACGTGTTTTTAAGGCAAAGGTGTTAAAACATCCCAGCCGGAAACTATATAATTCTTTGAAGGAAGGAATGGATAATGAAAAAGTGCCGCTTATATCTTGATGAAAATGAATGGAGACTGATAATTCTTTGTCTAAATGATTTCAGGAACAGGCTCATAGCAGAGGAAAGATATACGGATTGCGTGGATGAACTGCTTGTTAAATTCATTCATGCAAAGACGGTTAAGGTAAAAAAACATGGAGGATAAAACAATGGCGAAGACAATTTTTGAACGATTGGGTGGCACATATGAGCGGCAGGGTGATTACCTGTTGCCTTGCTGAGCTTTACCAACCGAAAAAGAAAAGCCGATAGGTATTTGGGGACAGCGGCATTTAAAATATCTGAAGGAGTATCATAAAGGTACATATATCAATTTTCTTACAAGCGGTAGGCTTAATACTTATCTTGCAGATATTGATAAACAGGCGCAGGAACGCCTTGAAAGGCTCATAGAGGACATGAAACAGGCACAGGGTATAACAGAACAACTAAAAGCAGAAAATGCCTTAGAATGGGCTGGAAGGATAAATAACATAAGAGCATGTGCAATGGAGATTATGGAGAAAGAAATAATCTATGTATTGTAATAATAGACTAAATTTGTTTAAATAGTTTGTAAATTTAATAAAAAGGGACTTGACAAAATAAAGTTATTAGCTATAATTTATTACAAATGAATTAGGATGGTAATTACATTTACGTAAGCTAGGCCTATTTATACAGATTTCAACTTTAAGGGTGGAATTATGTATAAATAGGCTTTTTTGATTTAGGGGGGATAATATGCAAATCAAGCGGATTTTTAACAATAATGCAGTAATGTTTCTTAATAAAAAAGGTAGAGAAGAAATTGCATTAGGGAAAGGAGTCGGCTATCAAAAAAAGATTGGCGATGATATTGATGAATCTCTTGTTACAAAATTATTTGTGCTAAAGGATAGTAACATCACACAAAAGTTAGAACAACTGTTAAAGGATATTCCGATCGAGTACATTATTCTTGCAACAGAAATTCTTCAGGAGGCCCAGCATAGATTAGACACTGAATTGTCAGAAATTTTAATTGTCTCATTGAGTGATCATATATATGCTAGCGTGCAGAGAAAGCTAGAAGGAGTTTCTATTAAAAATGATTTATTGTGGGAGATTAAGAGATTTTATTCTGAGGAATATATGATTGGCAAGGATGCTTTAAATATTGTTTATAAAAGATTTGGTATAGAACTGGCCGAGGACGAGGCAGCATTTATTGCAATGCATCTGATAAATGCAGAAGTCAATGGGAATGGAACTTCTAGTATGAGTAAGATTACAAAAGTTATGCAGGATATTTGCAATCTTGTAAGACATCATTTTCATGTTGAGTTTGATCCAAGTTCTGTTTATTATTATCGTTTTATGACACATTTAAAATTCTTTTCAGAGAGAATGTTACAAGGGAAAACCTATAGTGACGAAGAAGATTCTGAATTATTTGATATATTAAAGCTTCGATACATAAATGCTTATGAATGTACGGAGAAAATCAGAAGGTATTTGAAACAGGCATATAATTATCAATTATCGGATGAGGAAGAAAGTTATCTGCTTATTCATATTCAAAGAGCTATATATAAAACAACAGATAGTTAATACATCCAAGGGCCCGGATGCTTAATTATAAACTACAAACTGGATGGTAACATTGAGTTGGCCAGACCTTTTATTCCAAAAAAATAAGGAGGAAAAGGTAAATGGGAAAGTATGAAAATTTGGCAAGAGACATTGTAAAAAATGTTGGAGGAGAATCAAATATTATTTCGGTGATGCATTGCGTTACTAGGCTTCGCTTTCAACTAAAGGATGAAACAAAAGCAAATACAGAAGTTTTAAAAAACATGGATGGTGTACTGACTGTTATGATTGCAGGAGGGCAATATCAGGTAGTGATTGGCAATCATGTGGATGATGTATATCAGGATGTTTTGAAGGTGGCAAACATTTCAGAGGGGAATGTATCAGATGCACCTCAAAAGAAGCAAAAGCCATCTAAAGTTGTGTTGGATTTTATTGCGGCCGCAGTTGCACCCTCGACTATGGTAGTATGTGGAGCTGGTATCATTAAGGGTTTACTGGCGTTAGTAAGCACATTTGGGCTATTGAGTGCGGATACGGGCCTCTATATCCTTTTGTCAGGAATTGCAAATGCTCCGTTTTTCTTTATTCCGGTATTGATATCTTATAATGTTGCAAAAAAGATGAATATGAATGTTTTTACCGGCTTGACAGTAGGCTTGGCGTTATGTCTTCCGGCAATTAATGGAGTTGATATAGCATTATTTGGGATGAATTTAAACGTAAGCTATTCATCAACAGTTCTTCCTGCAATTTTCTGTACACTTATTGCGGCATTTGCAGAAAGATGGCTTAATAAAAAATTGCCAGATGTGGTTAAGGCGTTCCTTACACCTGCATTGATTATGTTGATCGTGATTCCTATAGGATTTGTGTTTGTGGGGCCTTTAGCCAACAAACTGGGAGAATTGATTGCCTTGATTACAAGTGCTATTTATAGAGTTAGTCCTGTATTAAATGCAGTCGTAATCGGTGCTTTTTATCAAATTTTTGTATTGTTTGGTATTCACAGTGTGATTGTAATGCCGGCTTATATGAATGTTCTTTCAGGTGTTCCTGACCCTAATTATGGAGCGTTAGGAATTGTAAGTTTTGCAGTTTTGGGTGTAACCTTTGGAGCATATTGTAAAACTAAAAATAAAAAGATGAAAGAAGCAACACTGCCCTCTGCTATATCTGCCTTCTTCGGTGTAACAGAACCAGCTACATATTCTCTTTTATTACCAAATATGAAAATGCTTGTGATGACCTGTGTAGCAGGAGGAGTTGCAGGACTTCTAGGTGGAATTATGAAACTGAAGGTATATGTGCTTCCGGGCATGGGAATTTTTAAAATTCCTGGTTATATCAATCCGGATTCCCCAGTGAGTTCTTTGGTGCAGGCAAGTATTGTGATGTTGGTTGCAACAATCGTTGGCTTTATTCTTGCTTACGTATTTTATAAAGATGTGGCAGAAGAAAAGAAGGATACTTCTGCCGAAGAAAAGAAAACAGGACTAAAAAAAGAGATCGTTTACGCACCTATAAGCGGAATGGTTATTCCATGTGATCAAGTACAAGATCAAGTCTTTGCCACGGGAGCATTGGGAAGCGGTGTTGCAATTGAACCAGCGAATGGAAAGGTGTATGCACCTTTTGATGGAACGGTTATGACCCTTTTCCCGACAAAACATGCCATCGGAATTGTATCTGATAATGGGTGTGAAGTTTTGATCCATATTGGAATGGATACAGTAAAACTGGAAGGTAAATATTTTGAGGCAAAAGTGAAACAAGGCGAGCATGTGAAGGCAGGTCAGCTTTTAATAACTTTTGATTTGGATGAAATAAAGAAGGAAGGATTTTGTATGCAGACACCCGTTATAGTTACAAATGTTGCCGACTACGCCGACGTTGTACCTATGCATGAAGGGGAAGTTAAATATACGGAGAAATTGTTGACAGCTATTATTTAAAGGGGGTCTCAAAAATGAAATTTCCAAAAGACTTTTATTGGGGTGGAGCTACAGCCGCAAATCAATATGAAGGGGGATATCAAAGCGGCCAAAAGGGATTGACTGTATCGGACGTGATAACAAATGGTTCTCATTCAGAACCTAGGAAATTAACATGGTACAATCCAAAAACAAAAGAATCGGGTGTGACAAATGCGCTTTTTCCCGAAATACCCCAAGGAGCAGTACCAGCCGTTTTAGACGGATTTTACTATCCTTCTCATAATGCCACAGGGTTTTATACACATTATAAAGAAGATATTGCTTTAATGGCTGAAATGGGATTTAAGTGCTTTCGGATGTCTATTAGTTGGGCACGTATCTTTCCAAATGGGGATGATGAAAAGCCGAATGAAGAAGGATTGAAATTTTATGAAAAGGTTTTTGAGGAATTAAAAAAATATGCCATAGAACCATTAGTTACATTATTCCATTTTGATCTTCCTATGAATTTGGCTGTCCAATATGGCGGATGGCGAAATCGGGCATTGATTCCGTTATTTGAAAAATACGCACAAACCGTATTCAAATACTATAAAGGGAAAGTAAAATACTGGCTAACCTTTAATGAAATTAACCATATTGATATGGCTCCATTTTTATCATTTGGTACTCTGGACAGTTCTCCACAATCAAGAGCGCAGGCCGCTCATAATATGTTTGTGGCGAGTGCGTTGGCAGTAAAAGCGGCTCACGAGATAGACAGTAGTAATCAGGTAGGAATGATGCTTGCTTATCGACCGTTATATACGTATACCTGTGATCCAAAGGATCAGATTTTGGTGATGGAAATGCAGCAGGACAGACATTTTTATAGCGATGTAATGATGAATGGTGAGTATCCGGCATACCGCCTGAAGCGATATGAAAGAGAAGGGATTAAGCTGGAAGATTGCCCGGAAGATTATACATACTTGAAAAAATACCCTTGTGATATTCTTAGCTTTTCTTGTTATTGTAGCAATACAGAAACTGTGCATACAGAAGGGCTTGATACAAGTGGTGGCAATTTTTCCATGGGGGTGAAAAATCCATACCTTAAAACAAACGCATGGGGCTGGGCATTAGATCCTGATTGTCTGCGGATTGCTTGCAATACTTTATATGAAAGGTATCATAAACCTCTTTGGATTGTAGAAAACGGTATTGGTTGGGCAGATTTGAAAGAAGCGGATGGTTCCATTCATGATGATTACCGGATTGAGTTTTTAAGGCAGAATATTAGCTCTATGCGAGATGCTATTGTGATTGATGGAGTAGATTTGATAGGTTACACAATGTGGGGTTGTGTAGACTTAGTTTCTGCTGGTACGGGTGAAATGAAAAAACGATATGGGTTTGTTTATGTCGATATGGATGATTTTGGAAATGGAACTCTTGCAAGAAGCAGAAAAGATTCCTTTTACTGGTACAAGAAAGTTATCGCAACACAGGGAGAAGATTTACAATAAAAAAGTTAGCCGTTAGCTAATTTCTAATCTAAATATTTTTAATAGTAAGTAGATAGAATTAAAAAATATTTTAAGCGCAGTTTTAGGCGACCGCCCACCAAATAAAAAAAAACGGTGATTTTGGTGGGCGGATTTGCTATGCCCGAATAATTTGACAGACACTCTCCAAACCTGTTTTAAGTTTGGAGAGTTTTTAAATGTTATTTTCGAGTAGCTGTTTATCTGTTCCTACGAGACAGGATTTGTCTATACATAATATATCAAGGGCTGGCAGTCAGCTAGCCACAAGAATTCCCATTAATATAAAACTAACTTTTGCCATAAAGGCGGAAATAAAGCATCCATCTAATAGAATATCAGTATTCCATAACCGTGAAGGTCTCAGAACCTTTGCGGTTTTTCTTTTGTCGTTTTTTGTCTGGAAAAGTATCACATTCATTGCCGGTATAAGGTGCCACTCACCACCAGTCTATCTGGATTTAAAAAATTCAGATAGGAGGTAAATGAAGTGGCATATAACCATGGCAGGGAAGAACGGAAATGGAGGCTATGGAAAGAAACAGAAGAAAAGACAATGTTACAGTTGGGTGTGGACGAAGGCATCATCCGGCAGATTCATATCTATGACAGGGAGGTTTTCAATTCCGACAGGCGGTTTTATGAACGGATTCAGGAAACAGGTACATACCTTTTTGATATTGCAGAGGGTAGGCAGAGTGCGGAAATCAGTTCCATTACAGATTTATTGAATGAGATTGAAAATAAAGGGCTGTATCAGGCTCTGCTTACAGTGGATAAGTTTAGCTTACAGATTGTCCTATTGAAAATGCAGGGATATACCACAAAAGAAATAGCGGCAATCCTTCATGTGCCATTAAAGGCGATTTACAGACGAATGGACAAGCTTCGTAAGAAATTAAAAAAATTTATATTTTGAGGGAAAAAGTTGCTTTTCCATCGGCTATCGGGTGAGAGGTCAAAAACCTCTCGCCCATTTTTGATAGCAGGAGGAAAGCAAGATGGATTACAGAACAAAAACGTATGCACTTCGAGAGGAAATCACAGAGAATGGTGCAAGGCATTTTATCAGCTTTAAAGACGGACAGGGGGAGTTCCATGATCTGGAGGTATCAGAGGAATTTTATATGGAGTTCAGGAAGATGGAACTTAAGAACCGCAGTCTGCAAAATTGGGATCAGCGACACAGGGAATTTTCAGAGGTATGGGATGAAACATTGAACAGGCGAGCAAGGGTGCGTCCGAAAAGTATTGAGGAAATTGTAGAGGAGAAGGAATGTATGGAGACTTTACAACATGAAGTTCTGTCATTGCCGGATAAGCAGAGAAGGCGTTTTATACTTCGCTATGAGTATGATATGACATATAAGAAAATAGGGGAAATAGAAGGATGCACGGGGACATCAATTAAACGATGTATTGAGATAGCAAGGAAAAAGGTAATTAAAAAACTAAATGAATAGGGAAAGACAAATGCCTCTGTATCTTTGGATATGAGGACATTTCGTTAAATGTTCTCTAATGAAGTTTCACAGAAGTGAAAATGGAGGATACTATATGCAGATAAAGAGGATAGCTCTTGGAGGAATCATCATGACTGTTATCATGTTCAGTGGGTGTAGCACAACAGTCCAGAACCTGGCAATCGGGGAAGAAAAAATGCTGGAAACAGGAAAAACAGAGCAAGAGAGCGTGACAGAGAAGGATATCAATATGAATGAAAAAGAAAGTTTTAATGCAGAGAGTAATATAAATGATGTTATCCATGATTCAGCTTTCGATAATTATGGCAGACTCATATTTCCGGTAGATATGGAAATAGAGGACAATCTGAAATTAAAAGACGTCAGCTCTATTTTGCCGTGGTATAGCGAAGTCAACACCGATAAAACAGTAGAGATCGTAAATTATATGAAAAATCAGGCAATGAATGGTGAGCAGATTTTTTATCCAATATACAGTGAAGAAGAAATGCAGGCAGATGCAGATAAAAAGGATACAGGTTTATTTTTCTTTCGGGGAAATGTAGGAGCAAAAACAACGATTATCAATGCAGGAGGAGGCTTTGTATATGTAGCCGGAATACATGATAGCTTTCCTCATGCCTTAGAATTGTCTAATAAAGGCTATAATGCATTTGCTTTTATTTATCGTCCGGGAGCACAGACTGCCTGTGAGGATCTTGCCAGAGCAATTGCGTTTTTACATGAAAATGCAGAGAAACTACAGATTGATATGACGGATTATTCTCTCTGGGGTGGCTCAGCAGGAGCAAGGATGGCGGTCTGGCTTGGTTCTTATGGAACGGCTTACTTTGGAGAAAAAGAATATCCTGCACCGGCTGCGGTGATTATGCAGTATACAGGACTTTCACAGGTGACAGGAATGGAGCCGCCAACCTATGCCTGTGTCGGAACAAATGACGGAATTGCATCATACAGAAGTATGGAAAATTATATTTCCCAGATACAACAAAATGGCTCAAATACAAAAATAGAAGTATTTAAAGGCCTTTCTCATGGATTTGGATTGGGAGAGGGGACTGTAGCAGAAGGATGGATTGATCGTGCAATATCTTTCTGGGAAGACAATATGAATGCTTTAGATAAGAGGTAGGATATGAAAAATAAACGATTTACAGCAAAAATATTGATAGATATAGGAATGACGATATGTTTGCTTCTTCTTATGCCATATAGTCTGCTCAGCGAGACTGCACATGAGTGGATTGGTATAGCGATGCTTGTGCTTTTTATTTCACATCACATACTGAATCATAAATGGGTGACCTCTGTAAGGAAAGGAAAATATAATGTGTTCAGAGTGATACAGACAGTACTGGTTATCATCATGCTTATTCTTATAATGGGTTCCATGATAAGTGGAATATTATTGTCAAATCACATATTTAAATGGATAAAGATTTCCGGAACATATATGACAGCCAGACAGATACATATGTTTTGCGCATACTGGGGACTGGTGGTGATGTCATTACATCTCGGATTTCATTGGAATATAGCGGTAGCAATGGCAGGACGATTATGGGAACATCCATCCGTCATCAGAACATGGGCAGCAAGATCTGTCGCAACCACAATTGCAGGTTATGGTTTATATGCATTTTACAGGAGACAGATAGGAGATTATCTGATTATGAGGATGCATTTTGTATTTTATGATTATGAAAAGGGGATCTTTCCTTTTCTGCTGGATTATCTGGCAGTAATGATATTGATAGCATTTATTGGATATTATAGTGGAGTGTTTCTAAAGAAAACAGGTAAGAGAAAACGAAAAGGTTCATACTGAAAGAAGGTGGTGTATTTATGGAAAAGCGGAAATTAGTACTTACAATTATTGGAGTTGTTATTTTAGCAATGGTAATCATGGTATATATCTACTTTTTAAAACCCGGCAGGGATGAAAAGAAGAATCAACAAACAATAAACCAGGTACAGACCGTACAGCAGAAGATAGATGAGAAAAAAGAAAATACAGAAAAAAATACATCCGGAGATGAATTGGAAAATGTTACACCGGGAAGCGAAGAATACCGGGGCTTCCTCCTGGATAATGTTCTTCATTCTCCAAATGAAGGGGACATTCATTACAATGTATATATTCCGGATGCATATGACGGGACAAAGGAATATGCACTATATGTAACATTACCTGGATATCAGGGATTATCGGAATCAGAGATTGATAAACTGGTGGTACTGGATGTAAAAGATAAAGATTACTTTGAAGGAACACCGGTCACTTATCAGCATGGCGGTGGCTATCTGTTTTGTCGTGACAAAGAAATTATGGGATGGTTGTTCAATCAGTAAGAACCAGAATAAACCGAAAGGTTAAGACTGAAAAACTTATCGAAACTTCTCAAAGGAATCTATCAGTATTATAGTATGAATATAAGATGAATGAAAGAAAACAAGGAGGATACGACAATGGAATATATTTCATTAAATAATGGTGTAAAAATGCCAATACTGGGATATGGCGTATATCAGGTAACAAAAGAGGAATGTGAAAGATGTGTGCTTGATGCTTTAAAAGTTGGATACCGGGCGATTGATACAGCACAGAGTTATTTTAATGAGGAAGAGGTTGGGAATGCAATCCAAAAGTCAGGCATTCCAAGAGAAGAAATCTTCCTTACAACAAAGGTATGGGTTGAACATTATGGATATGAAGAAGCAAAGAAATCAGTTCTTGAATCCATGAAAAAGTTAAAGACAGATTATCTGGATCTGGTATTGCTTCACCAGCCATTTTCAGATGCTTACGGTGCTTACCGTGCATTGGAAGATCTGTACGATGAGGGAAAAATCAGAGCAATCGGAATTTCCAACTTTTATGTAGACAGAATGGTTGATTTTGCATCCTTCAACCGCATTAAACCTATGGTAAATCAGGTGGAAACCCACATCTTCAATCAGCAGAAAGAGATGAAGGAATGGGCAGACAAATATGATATCCGGCTAGAAGCATGGGCACCATTCGGTGAGGGCAGAGGAGGCACATTTGAGAATCCTGTCATCGCAGAGATTGCAGAAAAATATCAGAAGACTCCGGCACAGGTTATGCTTCGCTGGCATATTCAGAGAGGGGTAGTGGTTATTCCGAAATCAACACACATTGAGAGAATGGAAGAAAACTTTAATGTTTTTGATTTCACACTTTCTGATGAAGATATGAAGACTATTGCAGAACTGGACAAGAAGACAAGCTCCTTCTTCTCGCATCAGGATCCGAATATGGTGGAATGGTTCGTGAAGATGGTTGAGGAAAGAAAAAAGAATAATGACAGTTCAAAAGAAAAAAAGAACTGGTAAGTATAAGAGGAAAAAACAATGAAAGTATTACTTGTCAATGGAAGTCCACACAAAAATGGCTGTACTTATACAGCTCTTTGTGAAGTATCCAGTGCATTAAACGAAAATGGCATAAGTACAGATATTTTCTGGATTGGAAACAAGCCGATTTCAGGGTGTATTGCCTGCAGAAAATGTCAGGAAAAAAATAAATGCATCCTGGATGATATCGTGAATGAATTTCTGGAAATAGCAGGGGATTATGACGGATTCGTATTTGGAACTCCGGTACACTGGGGTGGTGCAGGCGGTGCAATCACATCCTTTATGGACAGAGTATTTTATGCCGATTTAAACGGTGGCGGCGACAGATTCCGCCTGAAACCTGCCGCTGTGGTAATTTCAGCAAGAAGGGCCGGAACAACGGCCACATGGGACCAGGTAAATAAATATTTTGGTCTGATGCAGATGCCGATCATTACATCGAGATATTGGAATATGGTACATGGGACGAATCCGGATGAAGTAAAACAGGATCTCGAAGGAATGCAGGTTATGCGAATTCTTGGAAACAATATGGCATATTTCATTAACTGTAAAAATGTTGCGACAAAAATGGGAATTGAAATGCCAAAGGCACCGGATTTTGTATTTACCAATTTCATCCGATAGAAATTAGCGTGACAAATATTTTATACGGCAGGAGGTAACCTTAGAATGAAAACAAAGAAAATAGCAGCAGTACTCTTAACATGCATCATGGCGATCGGTTTGACGGCAGGATGTGGAGCAAGCAATACAAACCAGTCTGCTTCTAATAATGACAGCCATTCTACAAGTACAAACCAGTCTGGAAATGAAGAAGCGGATACAAATTCCGAAAACACTACAGATACAACAGAAAATGGAAAAACATTGGTTGTATATTATTCAGCTTCAGGAAATACAAAAGATGTTGCTGAAAAGATAGCAAAAATTACAGAGGCAGATCTGTTTGAAATAGAGCCTGTGGAGCCATATACAGATGATGACCTTGACTGGACAGATGATGACAGCCGGGTGTCAAGAGAACATGATGATGAGAGCTTAAGAGATGTGGAACTGGTGTCTACAACAGTTGATAACTGGGAATCATATGATACGGTATACATTGGCTATCCTATCTGGTGGGGAATTGCAGCATGGCCAGTAGATAACTTTGTAAAAGAGAATGACTTTACAGGAAAAACAGTCATCCCATTCTGTACAGCAGCGACCTCGGGAATCGGTGACAGCGGTAATCTTCTGGAAGAGATGACAGGAACAGGTGACTGGAAAGAAGGGGAACGATTCCATGGTGGAGCGTCTGAATCAGATATCAGTTCATGGATAGACAGTCTTGGATTATAAAAGAATATAAAAATATTTGGAGGAATCGTAACAAAGAGAGACTTCTGTCCGGAGTCTCTTTTTCTTATACTTACAGTAAAGTTTGAAATATAGAAAAGGAAGATAAAGATGGAGATAAGAATTTTAGGAAAAGACTTAGAAGTATCAGAAATCGGATTTGGATGTATGGGAATGAGTCATGCATATGGAACTGTTTCAACACAGAAAGAAGCAGAAGAATTGATTGAAAAAGCGATCGATGAAGGCTGCACATTTTTTGATACGGCAGAGATATACGGAACAACAGAAGACCCTCATCACAATGAAAAACTGCTTGGGGAAGTGTTAAGGCCATATAGAAACAAAATTGTCCTTGCATCAAAGTGTGGGATACGTTTTGATGAAACTGCAACAACTGTAAATAAACCTTTGATTCCTGATGGACGACCGGAGACGATTAAAGCATCGATTGAGGGATCTTTAATGAGACTTAACACAGACCATCTTGATTTATATTATATTCATCGTATTGACATGACTGTACCGATTGAAGAGACGGCAGGAGCTATGAAGGAGTTAATGGAGCAGGGAAAAATCACACACTGGGGGTTATCAGAAGCCAGTGAAGAGATTATTCGACGTGCACATAAAGTATGCCCGGTTACAGCGATTCAGAACAGATATTCCATGATGTACAGGGATTATGAGAAATTATTCCCGGTGCTTGAAGAATTGAAAATAGGATTTGTTGCATTTTCGCCGCTTGCAAATGGATTACTGACAGCAGCATATCATTCCCATGGGGAATTTGAAAAGCCGGGAGATTATCGAAGCGCAATGCCACAGTTTACAGAAGAAGGATTAAAGGAAAATAATGAATTTATGTCCTGGATGAAAGTGATTGCAGAAGAAAAAAATGCCACGCCTGCACAGATTTCTCTTGCCTGGATGCTTGCAAAGAAACCATATATCGTACCAATTCCGGGAACAAGAAAAGTAAATAGACTGGAAGAAAATATGGAATCAGCAGATATAAAGCTGACTCAGGATGAAGTAAAATCTATTGATGAGATGCTTGACCATATGCCGATGTCGCAGGTGTTTGGAGGTTCAAAAATACAGAAGAAATAAAAGAGGTGAGCAATGAAAACAAGGAAAAAGATAACCATCGGGGTAATAGTGGCCTTCTTAGCGGTAGTCATGGTGGGTTATATCTATCTGTTTACAGGGGCTAAAATAAGTAAAGGAGAATAGAGATAATGAAGAAAATGTTAGTTGTATATTATTCCTGGTCAAATGGAAATACAAAAAAAATTGCAGAGCAGCTGGCAAATAAGACAGGAGCAGATATCGCAAGAATCGAAACAGCAGAGCCATACAGAGGTAGTCATGAAGAGGTGGTTAAACAGGGGAAAAGAGAGGTAGAAGCAGGCTTTATGCCTCAGATCAATCCGATATCTGTAAATCTTGCTGATTATGATGTGATTGCGATTGGAACTCCAACGTGGTGGTATACAATGGCACCTGCAGTGCTGACATTTCTAACAGTAAACGACTTTACAGGAAAGACAGTGATTCCATTTATGACAAATGGCGGATGGCCGGGACATGTAATTAAAGATATGAAGGACAAGTGCAAAGGAGCTGCCTTTGCGCATGAAATGCAGATTCAGTTTGATTCTATGGGTAAAGACCATCTGGAAACTTCGGAAGATGTGATTACAGAATGGATCGGGCAGATAAATACTGATATAAACAAATAACCATAAGGAGAGATAAAACAATGAGAAAAAATTTTGGAGCAAAGCCATTTTTATATCCACAGCCGGTTATGATTCTGGGAACCTATGATGAAAATGGAAAGGCAAATGCAATGAACGCTGCATGGGGCGGAATTGTAGGTGCAAATGAGATTATTGTAGATTTGTCTGCCCATAAGACAACAGACAATATTATAAAAAATAAGGCTTTTACAGTAGGGGTGGCAGATCTTGAACATCTGGTTGCCTGCGATTATGTGGGAATTGTTTCTGCAAATAAAGAAGCAGATAAGATGAAAAAAGCAGGCTTTACTACAACGAAGAGTGAATATGTAAATGCACCAATTATCAACGAACTTCCACTGACTCTTGAATGTGAGCTTGTAAAAGTCATTGATGGCAGTAAATATCTTGCAGAAATTAAAAATGTAAGTGCAGATGAGAAATATCTCGGTGATGACGGAGAAATTGATCTTAGTAAGTTTACACCGATTACATATGACCCGGTACATCACGGATATTACAGACTTGGAGAACGTGTGGGAAATGCTTTTAAGGATGGAGCAAAGTTAAAATAAGGACAGGTGATTAAAGTGAAAAAAATTGTACAGACAGCAGGAAGAAACGCGCTGAATGAATTTGCACCACAGTTTGCACATTTTAATGATGATGTTTTGTTTGGAGAAAACTGGAATAATCAGGATATTGATATAAAGACAAGATGTATTATAACAGTCACAGCACTTATCGCTTCAGGAATGATTAATACATCTTTAGTACATCATTTTGAAAATGCAAAAGCTCATGGAGTGACTCAGAAAGAAATTGCAGCCGTGATTACACATATAGCATTTTATGCAGGGTGGCCAAAAGGATGGGCAGCATTCAATCTTGCAAAAGATGTCTGGAGTATAGACGAAGGTGATCTTTCATATGAAGATGAAGCAATGAGAGCTCATGCTAAAAAGATGATATTCCCGATTGGAGAGCCAAATGATAAATTTGCACAATATTTTACAGGGAAAAGTTTTTTGGCTCCTGTGTCTACGTCACAGGTTGGAATTTTCAATGTGACTTTTGAACCTGGTTGCAGGAATAACTGGCATATTCATCATGCAAAAAGCGGAGGCGGACAGATTCTTATCTGCATTGCAGGACGTGGATATTATCAGGAAGAAGGAAAAGAAGCAGTAGAAATGAAACCTGGAGATTGTGTCAATATTCCGGCAGAAGTAAAACACTGGCATGGAGCAGCACCGAATGAATGGTTTTCACATCTGGCAATTGAAGTACCGGGAGAAGAAACATCATCAGAATGGTGTGAAACAGTAACTGATGAGATATATGAAAAACTGAAATAACTACTTAAGTCCAATGTGAAATTTACTTTTTTATTTAACGGAAGAATATAGATAAGAACTAAGAATTGACAAAATCAAACCAATACTCTGTATTTAGCAGTGGAGATTCTATATCCAAAAACAGAAAACGTGAATACGCAAATGAAGCTCAAACCCTTGTGGTTTGGGCTTTTTCTAATTTTGATAGAAACTTGAGAACAATGATTTTCAAAAAGTCAATTATCAATTTGTAATGGCGTATATGAAAGCCTTGCAGAAGTTGGAACAGATGGAGAACATGGTGGAGGAATAGAGATGGCAAATAAAATAGTTAGGGAAATTATTCACGCAAAAGGAATTGATATTGGGAAGAACTTCATAATCCAGATTTTAACCGTGTGCAATTCGAGGCGGTTAGAAGTGAGGCAGGATTAAACAGATTTGTTATGACGCCAACCAAATGGATTGAACAGACCAATGCTATTGGAATAGTGTCAAAAGCAGGCAGATATGGTGGAGGAACTTATGCACATAGCGATATTGCAATGGCATTTGCTACATGGATTTCTCCGGAATTTCAACTGTATATTATGAAAGATTACCGCAGGTTAAAGCAAGATGAAAATAGTCGACTTTCATTGGACTGGAACTTGAACAGAGCTTTATCAAAGGTGAACTACCGTATTCACACGGATGCGGTGAAGGAAAGTATCTTATGTTCTTGTATTTAAACTTTCCAGATTTGGAAGAAATGCGGCAGATGTACTTGCAACATTACAAGTAATGCAGGATTTTGGAGTGAATCTGATTTGTGTGGAGGACGGAATAGATTCATCCAAAGATGCCGGGAAGCTTATGATATCTGTTCTGTCAGCAGTGGCAGAGATTGAACGTGAGAACATTCGTGTTCAGACAATGGAAGGAAGGATGCAGAAAGCCAAGGAAGGTAAATGGAATGGTGGTTTTGCACCATATGGATATTCTCTCATTGATGGAAAATTGGAAGTAAATGAAGAAGAGGCAGTGGCTATCAGAATGATATTTGACCAATATGTAAATACGGATTTGGGTGCAAATGGAATTGCAAAGTATCTTGAAAATCATGGAATCCATAAGATAGCCAGACAGAATGGTAAAAATCCGTTATTTGCTGCTGCTCTTATCAGAAGGATTATACAGAATCCGGTTTATAGTGGTAAAATCTCTTATGGAAGAAGACGGACAGAAAAGGTTCATGGTACAAGAAATGAGTATAGGCAGGTTAAGAAAGACGATTACCTGTTAGTAGATGGTCTGCACGAAGCTCTTGTATCAGAAGAAGTATGGGAGCAGGCGCAGGTCAAGGTGGCGGCACAGGCTAAAAAGTATGAAAAGGTCAATCGTGACAAGAGAGAAAAGATTCATCTATTATCAGGAATTTTGAAATGTCCTGTCTGCGGTGCAGGAATGTATGGCAACAAGTCTATTAAGAAACGCAAGGATGGAAGTAACTATAAGGATTTTTATTATTATGGCTGCAAACACAGAAATATGACTAGAGGTCATAAGTGTGATTACAAAAAACAGGTGCATGAAGAAATGCTGGATGCTTCTGTTGCAGAGGTGATTAGTAAACTGGTTAGTAATCCTAAATTTTCGGATTTAATCCGCAACAAAATAAATATGGAAGTAGATACTAGTGCGTTAGATTTCCAGGTCAGTCATGAATTTTTTGAAATTTTCATGTGTGAGTAATTCGGATAATAATCTGGGATTATATTTTTCGTCAGTCAATATTTGGACTGCATCGTCATTGAGGTGCAGGTCAGATACTGACTGATTTTTATGTTTCCGCAATTCTGTCCGGCAAAGAAGGTAATCGCTGCTTACATTGTAAAAATCTGCAAGTGTTATAAGATTGCCAAGTGACATATCTATGTTTTCATCTTTTTCATAATTGCCAAGTGTGGAGCTAGGAATACCGGTAGCATCGGATAACTCCTGCAACGACATTCTTTTTTCTGAGACTCTCAAATCTTTCAATCTTTCTGGTATGGTAAGTTTTGTATGCATAGTATCTTCCTCGCTTTTAAAGATACAGATAGATTATCATGATATTGCCATGAGATAAAGAGAAATTCTTTTTCTGTCTTGTCCCAGATGTTGGAAAAATTGATAAAAACATAATTTTTCCAGCATATTGGATATACCGAATCGGCATAGAAAATTTGAGAAAATAATTTCATAAATCAGGAAGGGAAGGAGTGAAGAATTTATGAAATGTTGGAAATACATCAGCATGACAAAGCCGATAGGCGCAGCTCCATGAAAAGTCATTTTCATGGTTTGAGGGGATTGGGGCATTTCCCAAACAAGCTAAAAAGGCATTTTGTACGTACAAATGCACTGCTTGCCAATTAGCGATATTGAAAGCAGATAACGATAATTGGCTGCCAAAGCAATTTAAGCGCAGAAAGGGTCGGACAAATGAGAAAGAAATATTATGATGATGCAAAAGAGAATGCAGCATTTGAGAGATGTGTGGATGTTGTGACAGTGCTGATCTTAAAATATGGACCGGCAATAAAAAGAAAATGGATTTTGCGTGAGTGGATAAAGAATATACAAGCTGACTGCTTTTGGAGAAGTTTAGCCTGTAAACGATATCAGCGGTATTTCGATTATATGAAAGCTATTGTAAAAAAAGACGCAACATGACATAATCGGATTGACGAAAGAGACACAGCTATTTATAATATAGACAAAACGAGAATGACATGAATGGAGGACAGAGTAATGGAGAAATCGGTAACACTTGAAGAGGCATTAAGAAGAATTGAGGAGTTGGAAAAAGAGAATGCAGAACTTCGAGAGGAATTGGAGTATTACAGAAATCGTAAATTAAGCGGACGGCAGAAACATAACGCCAAGTGGATGGCAATTTATAATGATTTTGTTGTTGGGTATGAGAGCGGCATGACAATGGTAGAAATTGCGAAGCGGAACAATGTCAGTGAGAGGACGATCTATAGGTATAAAGCGTATTATGACAAAATGAGGGAAGAAAAGAATAATGAGTAGACCATTTTTGAGGTGCTATGAAAATGGTTGAATGAATTTTGCGGTGGATTTTTTGTACCGCAAACATGAAACAGAAAATATTTGTGGTCACAGTTTATGACCGCAAAATCAGGAAGGAAATTTATGACAGAAGAGAAGAAAGAAGAAATTGCAGTAATTGAAATTACAGAAGAATACATGAAGGATCGACTTTATGAATTCAGAGGGGAAAAAGTTATGCTTGATTCAGACTTGGCAGAAATTTATGGGTATGAAACCAAAAATTTTAAAAGGCAGGTTAAGAATAACATTGCCAAATTTGAAGGCGATGATTTTATGTTTGAATTGAATGATGAAGAAGTGGAAAATCTTTCAAGGTGCAAAAATTTCACCTTGAATATGGGAAGAGGTTCAAATATAAAATACAAACCTTATGTGTTTACAGAGCAGGGAGTATATATGCTTATGACAGTTTTGCACGGCGAGCTTGCAATTAAACAAAGCCGTGCACTTGTGAAGACTTTCAAGAAAATGAAAGATTACATTTTAGAAAATCGAGATCTTATAGGTCAGCGGGAAATTCTTCAGTTAAGCATGGAAACTGCTAACAACAGAATAGAAATTAGCAAAATCAACTCAGATATGATATCTCTTGAAAAGCAGATTTCAGATGTTGCAGAAGGACTGAGGGATGTTGTGACAAAATCTGAGTTGGCTGATATGATGAACAGCTTTGTTTCAGATGACGATGAAAAGTGGCTCATGTTTAATGCAAAATTTAGTAGTGCAGATGAGGTGTATGAGTCCATTTATAAGCAGGCAAAGTCGTCAATATATGTCGTTGACAATTATATTGGATTAAGAACGCTGGTACATCTTAAAAATTCTCCTGCAGGAGTAAATATTACTTTATTCAGCGATAATGTTGGGAATAATAAACTTCATAATATAGAATTTACGGATTTTTGCAAAGAATATCCATCCGTAAAAATATCAATGAAAAAGACAGGCGGTATATTTCATGATCGATTTATAGTGTTGGATTATGGAACTGCTGATGAAAGGGTTTTCTTATGTGGTGCTTCGTCAAAGGATGCAGGGGCTAGAATAACCAGTATTGTTGAAGACTATGGAGTATCTAAATATACTCCGGTGATTGCAACGCTGTTGAAAAATCCAACTTTAATTTTACCACAGTAGAGGGAGTGAATGTATTGGAAAGGAAGTGTGGGAAGCAGGTAATCGGAAGAAAGCAATAAGGACTTGTCAAAAAAATTTTTTAAAAAAATAAAACCTGCCATAATATTTTTCCGTCATATAAGTGAAAACAATAATAAAAACCGGTGGAACATCGGAGAAAAGAGGAAAATATTATGGCAAAAGAAAAAAGAAATCTTTATGAAAAAGTAGAATTTGGTAACGATTATGGTTATGCAATGCAGGTAAAACGGGAAGCGGAGACACAGTTATATGAGATTCAGAAAATCTGGGGACTGGCAATTGCCGGAACGGTCTGTGGAGGTATCGGAATGGTGCTGGCATTCCATCCGATTTTTATTATGATAGGATTTGTTATGGGCTGTGTTTGTTACAGCAAAGTGGGTGGTTTTGGAATAGCGGCAAAATGGGCATGGAACATTGCAAAATTTGGCTGGTTTGTAGTCCCGTATTTTCCGATTGATTTATTAGTCGGTGCCATCGCATTGTGTTTAGGTTTCCTTTCCTTATTTTTCCTGCCTTTTTTCGTGGTTAATCATATCAGAAAACAGGCACAGCAGAACCAGCAGCTGGCAGAGGCATTCCTGCATACATGCCAACAGAATGATGGTGCAGCTGCATAGTTGTTCGTCAAAATACATATAAAAATTACAGATTATCAAAATATTTTGATATTTCATCCAAAAAAATTCTATTCTTTCCAGATTGGTTTGTGATTATAATGAATTTAGTCGATGAGACAGGTTCGGAGAAACCAAAATCAACAAATTGCAAACCAGGAGGAAAAAAGAATGAGAAGGAAAAAATTATTAACTGTATTGGTAGCAGCAACACTTGCATTATCCATGGTTGGATGTGGCTCTTCCGGAGGAAGCGGCTCTGGTGACTCAGGAAGCACCAGCAGCGTAGCAAACAAGGATAAACCACTTTGCTGGTTTAACCGTCAGCCATCCAACAGTTCCACAGGAGAACTTGACATGGATGCATTAAATTACAACAAAGATACCTATTATGTAGGCTTTGATGCAAATCAGGGTGCTGAACTGCAGGGACAGATGGTTCTTGATTATATCAAAGAAAATGCAGCGACCATTGACCGTAACGGAGACGGAGTAATTGGTTATGTACTTGCAATCGGAGACATCGGACATAACGACTCTATTGCACGTACCCGTGGTGTCCGTTCTGCACTTGGAACCGGAGTAGATGCAAATGGAGCAATTGATTCAACACCGGCTGGTACAAACGTAGACGGTTCTGCAAAAGTTGTTCAGGATGCAACACTGGATGTAGATGGAAAGACTTATACAATTCGTGAACTTGCTTCACAGGAGATGAAGAACTCTGCTGGTGCAACATGGGATGCAGCTACAGCAGGAAATGCAATCGGAACATGGACCGCATCTTTTGGTGACCAGATTGACGTAGTTGTTTCTAATAATGATGGTATGGGAATGTCAATGTTTAATGCATGGGCAAAAGATAACAAAGTACCAACCTTCGGATACGATGCAAATAGTGATGCTGTTGCAGCTATCGCAGAAGGATATGGCGGAACAATTTCACAGCATGCAGATGTTCAGGCTTACCTGACATTAAGAGTGCTTCGTAATGCTTTAGATGGAGTAGACATTGATACCGGTATCGGTACTCCGGATGATGCAGGAAACTGCTTAACAGAAGGAGAAGATTACAGATATAGTGAAGAAGAAAGATCTTACTATGCATTAAATATAGCTGTTACAGCTGATAATTATCAGGATTTCACAGACTCAACCAAGGTTTATAGCAAAGTATCCAACCAGCTGGATGCAGGCAAGAGTCCAAGCAAGAAGGTATGGCTTGATATTTACAATGCTTCCGATAACTTCCTTAGCTCAACTTATCAGCCACTTCTTCAGAACTATGACAAACTTTTGAACCTTGAAGTAGATTATATCGGTGGTGATGGACAGACAGAGTCTAACATTACAAACCGTCTCGGCAACCCGGGTGAGTATGATGCATTTGCAATCAACATGGTTAAAACAGACAATGCATCATCTTATACATCACTTCTTTCAAAATAAGGTTATTGCCCGGAAGAAAACAGCATAGATACAGAAGGGCATCAGATAAAAATGGTGTCCTTCTTTTCAAAGAAAAGGAAGTAGAATTATGGCAGAGGATAAGAATAAATATGTCTTATCGATTAACGGCATGAGCAAATCGTTCGGAAGAAATAAGGTTCTGAATCATATCAATCTGAATGTCAGACCTGGAACAATCATGGGACTTATGGGTGAAAATGGTGCCGGTAAATCGACAATGATGAAATGTCTCTTCGGAACTTATCAAAAGGACGAAGGAACAATAATATTAGATGGAAAAGAAGTTAATTTTTCTGGCCCAAAGGATGCACTTGAAAATGGTGTCGCAATGGTTCATCAGGAATTAAACCAGTGTCTGGAGCGCAGTGTCATTGACAATATGTTCTTAGGACGCTATCCGAAGAATTCATTGGGAATGATTGACGAAGGAAGAATGAGAAAAGAAACTTCCGATTTATTCCGTAAACTTGGTATTACTGTTAATCTGACACAGCCAATGAAAAAAATGTCTGTATCACAGCGCCAGATGTGTGAAATTGCAAAAGCAATTTCTTATCATTCCAAAGTAATCGTATTAGACGAGCCGACTTCATCACTGACAGCACCGGAGGTTGCAAAACTTTTCAAGATGATGCGGCAGTTAAAAGAACAGGGAATTTCATTGATTTATATTTCACATAAAATGGATGAAATTTTTGAAATTTGTGATGAAATATCAGTTCTTCGGGATGGCAGCCTTGTTATGACAAAGGCAAGTAAAGATACCAATATGAATGAACTGATTTCTGCAATGGTTGGCCGTTCTTTGGATAACCGTTTTCCACCGGTAGATAACCAGCCTGGTGAAACGGTTCTTTCTATACAGAATCTTTCAACTAAGTATGCACCAAAATTACAGAATATTTCTTTTGATATTAAAGAAGGAGAAATTTTTGGACTGTATGGTCTGGTTGGAGCCGGTCGTACGGAACTATTGGAAACTATTTTTGGTATGCGTACCAGAGCGGCAGGAAATGTAATTTATAATGGAAAAGTAATGAATTTTACATCCCCGAAAGATGCAATGGATCATGGATTTGCTTTAATTACAGAAGAACGAAAAGCAAATGGACTTTTCCTGAAAGCAGATATTACATTTAATACTACAATCGCCAATATGAATCATTATAAAAATGGATTCGCACTTTCCAATGATGATATGATTCGTGCGACGGCAGAAGAAATTAAAGTCATGCATACAAAATGTATGGGACCAGATGATATGATTTCCAGTTTGTCCGGAGGAAATCAGCAGAAGGCAATATTTGGTAAATGGCTGGAGCGCTCACCAAATATATTTATGATGGACGATCCTACAAGAGGAATTGATGTAGGTGCCAAATACGAAATATATGAATTAATTATCAATATGGCAAAACAGGGAAAAACAATCATTGTTGTATCCTCTGAGATGCCGGAAATCCTTGGAATCACAAACCGGATTGGTGTTATGTCAAATGGACATCTTGCCGGAATTGTTAATACTAAGGAAACAAATCAGGAAGAGTTATTAAGACTCAGTGCGAAATATTTATAATCAGGAAGGAGCATTGGATATGGCAGACAGTAGTATTATTCTTTCATCCGCTGCAGAGGCAGAGCTTTTGAAGCCGATTGATGAATATGTAGGAAAAATACAGGCACAGATTGATGAACTTCGTAAGGATGGTTCAGATAAGGTGCGCAGCTTAAAAAATCACATTGCAATCGTAAAGGAAAATAAGAATTTAACAAAAGAAGAAAAGAGCAGAATGATTGCAAAGGACAAGGAAGCCTTAGAAAAGGCAAAAGCGGTGGAGTCTTCGAATAAAGACAAAGTATCAAAGCTTATCGCAGATGCAGAAGGTTATCTTGCAAAACATTATAAAAATGATTACTATCAGAAAGTTGCTGATAGCTGCAAAGCTGAGAAAGAAGCTGAAAATGCAGAATACAAAAATATATGTGCTTCCATCAAAGCAGAGCATGAGCAGAATATGAGCAGACTCAGCGATGCAGATGAGAAAAAAGACGAGAAGTATGTTTATAAGAATAAATTATTTGATGCCCAGATGGCACATGAGTCCAGACTTCAGGAGATTAAGGACAGAAGGCATGATGCATATGCACATAAGTATCATCTGATTGACTTACTCCGTATGTCAAGATATACATTTGCACAGAAGAGAGCACAGAAATTTGAAAATTACAAATATACCTTTAATACCACACAGTTCCTTTATAAAAATGGATTGTATATTGTCATTATTTTAATCTTCATTGCTTTATGTATTATTACACCGGTTGTAAAGAATACACAGTTACTGACAACGACAAACATCTTAAATATTCTGCAGCAGGCTTCACCAAGAATGTTCTTGGCATTAGGTGTTGCAGGACTGATTCTTTTAACAGGTACTGACCTTTCTGTTGGACGTATGGTTGGTATGGGTATGGTAACAGCAACCATCATCATGCATAATGGAATTAATACAGGTGGTGTATTTGGCCATATCTTTGACTTTACCGGTATCCCGGTTGCTGCAAGAGCAATTCTTGCATTGGCAGTCTGTATTGTACTTACAACAGCATTTTCTATGCTGGCAGGCTTCTTTATGGCGAAGTTCAAGATGCATCCGTTTATTTCAACCATGGCAAACATGCTGATTATTTTCGGACTTGTAACATATGCAACAAAAGGTGTTTCCTTCGGAGCTATTGATTCTGCAATCCCGGCTATGTTTATTCCGCAGATTGGAAAATTCCCGACAATTATCCTCTGGGCTGTTGTTGCAATTATCGTAGTATGGTTCATCTGGAATAAAACAACATTTGGTAAGAATCTGTATGCGGTTGGTGGAAATCCTGAAGCAGCAGCAGTTTCCGGTATATCTGTATTTAAAGTAACATTAGGAGCATTTATTCTGGCAGGTATCCTGTATGGATTTGGTTCCTGGCTAGAATGTAACAGAATGGTTGGTTCCGGTAGTGCAGCATATGGACAAGGATGGGATATGGATGCTATTGCAGCCTGCGTAGTTGGTGGTGTATCCTTTACCGGTGGTATTGGTAAGATTTCCGGAGTTGTAACTGGTGTACTTATCTTTACATCCCTTACATATTCCCTTACTATTCTGGGTATTGATACAAATCTTCAGTTTATTTTCGAAGGAATCATCATTTTGGCAGCAGTAACACTTGACTGTCTGAAATATGTACAGAAAAAATAAGTAATTCGTAATCAGAATCATTCACATATAATCACCATAGGCCGCCCGCTCATCGTCAGAGATGAATGGACGGCCTAAACAATATCAGGTATTCAGAAAAAGACATTTGTCTGATATAATAAGAGCAGGAGAAGAAAGAGCTGAACATGCTGAAAGAGGAACGTCATATGGAAAAGTATAAAGTGATTTTAGTTGATGATGAAATAGAAGCAATCCAGGCAATGGAACATAAGATGGACTGGGATGGACTGGGCTTTGAGGTGTCAGGCAGTGCAACCAATGGAGTGAAAGCCCTGGAACTGGTAGAAAATATACAGCCGGATGTTGTGATAACCGATATAAAAATGCCTTATATGAATGGCTTGGAACTGGCGCAGAAGTTAAATAATGATTATCCAAATATACATATTATTATTTTTACAGGATTTGATGAATTTGAATATGCCAAAGAGGCAGTACATCTGGAAATTGAAGAATATATGTTAAAGCCGGTAAATGCAGTTGAATTATCTGACTGCATGGAAAGACTGAAAGAGACTTTAAACCGGGAAAGAGAAGAAAAATTAAATGTTAAAAAACTGCAAAATTATTTCCAGGATGCACTTCCGGTGCTAAGGACGAATTTTTTTGTTTCGTTAATTGAAGGCAGGGTAAATGAGACAGAATATGAGAAATTTTTATCTGCTTATCAGATTCCACTGGAGGGACCCTATTATTGCAGCGTGGTATTTCATACTTCAGAGCACCATGTGCCGGAAGGAATGAATCCATTGTTGTTATCCATGTCTGTCGAGCATGAAATAAAGGAAAGGATTGCATCAGAACTCAACTGTCAGGAATTTATGTATCTTGGGAATACAGTTTTGATAGTATCGCTTGATTCAGAAGATAAGGCAACAGAACTGACAGATTTTTGCGATAGATTCTGCAGATGGGCGAACCGTGTGATTGGTGCAGTTGTAACGGCTGGTGTTGGAAGATATTGCGATAGTCTTTTGAATATCAGTAATTCTTATGAAGGTGCAAGAAAAGCAGTATCCTACCGGGTTCTTTATGGAACTGCAAGGGCTATAAATATTGCGGAAGTAGTTCCACGGGAGCAGACGGTAGCCGTACAGTCAGAAGATACAAAAATGCATGAGTTGTTTAAAACGATTTATCTTGGAAATGTAAAAGACATTGAGTCAGCAGTAGAGAGGGAAGTGGAAAAACTTCATAAAAGTGCTGCCACAGTAAATCAGTATCATTTATCAGTTATGGAGATGGTAGGTGCTTTTTACCGGTTCTGCGCCAATAATTTTATGGACTTTAATGATTTCTTTGAAGAAAAAGAAAATCTCTATGAAAAGGTGCCGGAACTGGATAAAGCAACTCTGATGAAGTGGATGAAAAAAGCAGCAGTGGCAATTAGTGAAAAGTTGAAAAGTGCAAGAAATAATACTTCAAGGCGGCTGATTACAGATGCAAAGAATGTTGTGGCAGAGCGTTATATGGAACCTGATTTTTCCCTGGATACGGTATGCTCAGTGCTTGGTGTATCCAATTCGTATTTTTCAACGATATTTAAAAAAGAAACCGGGAAATCCTTTATTACATATCTGACGGATTACCGGATGGATGTCGCAGTCAGGCTTATTGTAGAAACCAATGATAAAAGTTATGAAATTGGAGAAAAAGTAGGGTATCTGGACGCAAATTACTTCAGTTATGTGTTTAAAAAGAAATTTGGAGTATCTCCGTCAAAATACAGAAAATCACCAGAATAGGAATATGGATAGGTATGAATCAGAAAAAAAACAGAAAGAAAAAGCACGAAAAAAGGAATATAATTCAAAATATGATGCAGAATATTTCAGCCTGGATGGATATACAGTCACTGCTTATGACAGTTCTTTCTGCCATGACCATTGTTACAACAATAGTTATGGGATTACTGATTTATAGCCGTTTTAAAATGTCAGTAAAAGAAACCGCAATTTCCAATGCAGAAAGCCGGATAGAGAGTACAGTGGATCAGGTAAATAATGAACTGCGGAATATGAGACAGATTTGTAATGCTGTTAATTATAATATCGTACAGGAATATGATATTTCTGACCAGGAATTCAGCAGGCAGTTCAGTCTGTTGTATGAAGTAAATAATGATAAGTTGCAGAGTATGGCCCTTTATGACAGTGATGGGAAAATTATTGCAGCAGAACCAGTGGCTACCAGAGAAAAGAATCAGAAAGTAACAGAGCAGGACTGGTATAAAAGTGCTACAGATGAGATAGAAAATATACATATATCAACACCCCATATTCAGGATTTGTTTGGGAATGAGACATATCAATATAACTGGGTGGTGTCTTTAAGCAGCCTGGTGGATATGAATCATGGTGACACTCCGGACAGTGGAGTATTGCTGGTTGATATGAAGTATTCCATGATAGAAGAGGTTTTAGATAACCTGAATGAAGCAGCGGGAGAGACGTATTATTATTTATGTACAGATGATGGAGAAATTCTTTATCACCCAAGAAAAGCAGAAATAGACAGGGGATTTTTTACAGAAGATAGCAGTACAGCTGCTGGTTACGCAGATGGTACATATGAGATTTCTGTGAATGGGGAAAAAAGTAATATAGTAGTGAACAGTCTATCTTATACCGGATGGAAACTGGTAGGAGTTGTACCGGAGGGGGTGCAGACGGCAAGCATTAATAAGTTCCGGTATTATATAATTGCCACGGCAATTATTCTTCTGATGATGCTTTTTGTTGTGAATAAAATTATGGCAAAAAAGATTTCAAAACCGATTTTGAAATTGGATGAATCCGTAAAGTCTTATGAAACAGGAGAAAAGACTGAAATATATATAGGGGGTACTTCGGAGATAAGGCATCTGGCATATTCTGTCCAGAATTCATATAAGCAGATAGAACAATTGATGGAAGAAATTATCCGGCAGCAGAATAAGCGGAGAAAAAGTGAAATGGATGCACTGCAAAGCCAGATTAATCCACATTTTCTTTATAATACACTGGAATCCATTACCTGGATGGTAGAGGCAAATAAGAATGAAGAAGCTGTTTTTATGATTTCGGAACTGGCAAAACTGCTTCGCATCAGTCTTTCAAAAGGAAAAACAGTGATAAGGATTTCGGAAGAATTACAACATAGCAAAAGTTATATGAATATACAGCAGATTCGTTATAAAGACCGTTTTCAGGTGGAATTTCTGATTGATAAAAACGTAGAGGAATGCTGTACTGTAAAACTGGTAGTACAGCCATTGCTTGAAAATGCAATTTATTATGGAGTAGGAAATATGGATGAAGATGAGGGCGGCAAAATTATTGTCCGCGGTGAGCAGAAAGGGAATGATATTTTCCTGTCGGTAGAGGACAATGGAATGGGCATGAGCCAGGAAGTGGTTGATAATCTTCTGTCAAATAGTGAAAAAGTTCCAAAGCATGGTTCGGGAGTTGGGCTTATCAATGTGCATACCAGAATACAACTGATGTTTAGCAAAGAATATGGATTAAAAATTTACAGTGAGCCGGATGAAGGAACAAAGGCTGTAATACATATCCCGGCAATTCCTTATTCAGAGGAAAAACGTGGAGAACTTGAAAATCAGAACAGAAAAAGAGAGAGGGTAGAAGATGAAAAAAAATAAGATTACCTTTATCCTCACAGAACTGATGCTTATTGTACTGGCTGCATTTTTTATAATCAGGATTTTTTCAGATAATGAGTCTATGAAAAGAGTTGCGGTTATTGTGGAAGATTCCGGAGATAAGAGATGGGATGCATTGCTGAATGGGTTAAAACAGTCTGCGGAAAATAATAATCTGCATCTGATCATTTGTAATACAGATTTAATTGAAAGCATAGAGGATGAAGAAGAACTGATTAATGAACAACTGCAGAATAATGTAGATGCATTTGTAATCTGTCCGGCTCCGGGAAAAGAAACAAAGACTATGCTAAACCGGCTGCAGGGAGAGAGACCGTTTATACTGATTAATGAGGATACCTACGCAGAAGAGCCATCTGGTTATGCATCGGTAAAACCGGATAATTATAAGATTGGTCAGATGCTTGCGGAGCGGTTAATACAGGATGATGAAGAACAACTGGAGAATAAAAAAATCGGTGTCATTCTTGGAAAGGCAGAGACAGAGGAAAGTGTGGACAGAATTGCAGGGTTAAAAGATGGACTGGAGGGAAGTGGTTGTGAAATTTTATGGGAGTACAATTATGCCAGGGGAAACCAGAACACCAGTGAGATTATTGCATCTAAGAAACAGGTGGATTATCTGGTAATTCTGGACAATTGGGCATTAGAAGAAGTGGGTGAGGCTGCAGAAGAAAATAAGTATCACGGTGCAAAGATTTATGGAGTTGGAAGCAGTGAAAAAGCAATTGTGTTATTAGATAATCAGAATATAGAATGTCTTGTCGTACCGGATGATTATGAGACGGGGTATATGAGTATGAATGAGATTGCAAAAAAGCTAAGGCATTCCTTTTACAAAATGAACAGTTGTGAAACAGAAGTCAGAATAATCAATAAAGAAGATTTGTATTCAAAAGATCTGGAAAGGTTTTTGTATTCATATGAGTAGAACAAGAAGAAGGACAATGGCGGTTACGGTAACACTGATAATACTGATACTGGTGCTGCCCGGATGCAATCAGAAGACAAAGCGGATAGAAAATACACTGAGGGTGAGTGTAGTTACCTATACGCATGATGACCCGTTTATCAATGCCATGGTGGATGACCTAAAGGAAGAGTTAAAGAAGCGGGAAACAGAAGAACGGAAGATTATAACATCTGTCAGAAGTGCAGATAATGATCAGAAAGCGCAGAATGAAATTGTAGAAGAAATGATAGATGCCGGGTGTGATATTTTATGTGTAAATCTGGTTGACCGAACGGATCCGACAACCGTTATCAGACTGGCAAGACAGCATGATATCCCTGTCATTTTCTTTAACAGAGAACCGGTTCCGGAGGATTTGTCGCAGTGGAATCAACTATACTATGTGGGATGTGAGGCAAAACAGTCCGGCGAGATGCAGGGAGAAATTGCAGCAGATTATATAAAGAATCATCCTGAGGTTGACAGGAATCAGGATGGGAGAATTCAGTATATTTTACTGGAGGGAGAGGCTGGACATCAGGATGCCATCAGTCGTACAGACAGTTCGGTAAAGACACTGATAGAACAGGGAATCAATCTGGAAAAACTGAGCTACCTGTTTGCAGACTGGAACAGGGGACAGGCGGAAAATAGAATGAATCAGATTATCAGTCAGTATGGGACCGAAGTGGAGATGGTTATTTCCAACAATGATGAAATGGCATTAGGGGCAATTGAAGCTTATAAAGATGCCGGTTATAATCGGCAGGAGTGGCCGATTATATTTGGCATTGACGGATTGGAAGATGCATTAGAGGCAATACAGAATGGAACCATGCAGGGAACCGTATATAATGACAAGGAAGACCAGGCTGAAGAAATGGCAAGGCTTGCAGTGGACATTTACGATGGAAAAAATCAGGAAGTACAAAGCCTGCAGGAAGAAAAATATTATGTATCCCAGTATCGTAAAGTTGACATCAGTAATGTTGAAGATTTTATAAAATAGTGACGAAGAGGAAATATTATGCAGGAAGATTCAAAGTGGCTGAATGATTTTTATCAGGAAGTTAATGCTGGAAAAAGAATGGAACTATGGCAGAAGCATGGGTGCACGGAACAGACAGAAGGAGACACTTTCCGGGAGCAGCTTTTATATGCACGATATGGAAAGAAGAAAAAGAAAGAGGATACCTTTATTGGTTATCTGATGCAGATGAAATATCTTTCGGAAAGTACCGGAGTAGATTTTTCGGGACAGCGGAAGAAACAGGCAGTTGAAATCATAAATGGGTTATATCTTCTGGATGTAGAGAATCGAAGCCGGGTGGAACAGGAGATACTTCAGGCAGAATTAAAGAATACGTTTCTTACATTTATGGATGTGAGTAAAAAGGGGAGAGGGTTCACCTCTTTCGTATTTGGAATGGGACAGCTGTCGGAGGAAGGAATTGCTAAAAAAATTGCAGAGCAGATAAGTGCAATTGCATTTACAATGCCACATAAATTTCAGATGGACAGGGAATTTGCAGTTTTGCAGAAAGCTGCGTTGGAAGCATTCCGGCAGCAATACCCTGAGCGGGAGCATTTTCTGATGAAATAGCTGCGGACTTCTATCGGACAATAGCTGCAAAGATTATTTTTTTGCACAAAAATTGTCGAAAATTGACAAAAATCGTAAGAATAAATCCTGTGAGAAAGTGTGAATATTTGACAATTTTGCTGAGAAATAATATTATTAACGAATAGACAAATATGGGATATTATTTGTTGAAATTGAAAAAGGTAATGTATGAGTATAAGTATAAGTAAAGGGTGGTGCTTGAAATGAGTCTGGTTTTTACCAATGACAGCTGTATTGGGTGTAACAAATGTATTCGCGTGTGTCCTTGCCCGGGGGCATGTGTGGCAGTAACAGAAGAAGATGGAACAGAGCGGATTCAGGTAGATCCGGCAAAGTGTATTGGTTGTGGCGCATGTATGGATGCCTGCAAGCATGGTGCAAGAGAGTTTGAAGATGATACGGAGCAATTCTTTGCAGACCTTGCAAAAGGTGAGAAAATATCCATACTATTAGCTCCGGCGTTCAAGGCAAATTATCCTGGAGATTATGAGAGGGTATTGGGAGGATTAAAGAATCTTGGAGTGAACCGTATAATCAGTGTATCTTTCGGTGCAGACATTACAACCTGGGGATATCTTAATTATGTAAAGAAATACAACTTTACCGGTGGAATTTCCCAGCCATGTCCGGCAATTGTGGGATACATTGAACACTACTTACCGGAGCTTCTTCCAAAGTTATTCCCGGTACACAGTCCGATGATGTGCAGCGCAATTTATGCAAAACAGGAGATGGGAATTACGGATAAACTGGCATTTATCAGTCCATGTGTTGCAAAATGGTCAGAGATTCATGACCCGGATACAGAAGGCTATGTATCGTATAATGTGACATTTGATCATTTGATGAAATATGTAAGAGAACATAATATATCAGGCACATTTGCCAGTGATGAAATTGAATATGGACTTGGTTCCATCTATCCGATGCCGGGTGGCTTAAAGGAAAATGTATACTGGTTCTTAGGGGACGATGTATATATACGCCAGATAGAAGGAGAGAAGCACACATATTGTTATTTAGAGGAGCATAAGGAAGAAATTGCAAAGGGCATGAATAAGGAATTATTCATTGACGCATTAAACTGTGGCATGGGTTGTATTTATGGAACCGGTGTCGAAGAGGAAATTGCAAGAACAGATACAGCTTTATATAATATCCATCAGATACAGGAGAACTGTAAGAAGAATACGAAGAACAGTGCCTGGTCAAGAAAACTGACTCCGGCACAGCGGCTTGCAAAATTAAATAAGCAGTTCTCAAAATTAAAACTGGAGAATTATCTTAGAAAATATACAGACCACTCCGAAGAGTGTAATTATAAACTTCCGTCTACAGAGGAACTGAATCAGATTTATGATGAGATGGGCAAGAAGACGAAGGAAGCAAGATGCATTGACTGCGAATGCTGTGGCTATGAAAGCTGTGAAAAGATGGCATTTGCTATTTATAATGGCTTCAATAAGAAGGAAAATTGTATTCATTTTGTAAAGGATATCGTAGAGGAAGAGAAGAAGAGAGCATTAGAACTTGCTGATGAAATCAAGGCAGAAAAAGATGCAATGGAGAAACAGCAGGAGAATATTAAAACAACGGTGGAGACAGTCAATGACTTGTTTGTATCACTCTATGATTCTGTGGATGATATGGTGAATGGAAACGAAAGCAATGCGACGGAATGCAGTGCAGTATCCGAGGAAATTGGTAATGTGTCTGAATTCTGTGAGAAGCTGACTGGCAGAATGCAGGAGATTGATATGCTGTTGGAATCTATGGCAGAGAATAATCAGGAAGTAGTCTCCATTGCTGCACAGACGAACCTTCTGGCATTGAATGCCAATATCGAAGCAGCCCGTGCCGGAGAAGCAGGAAGAGGATTTGCAGTAGTTGCGGATGAGATAAATAAACTGGCTATGAATTCCAAGGATACGGCATCCCGGAGTACAGAGAGCCAGGCAAAGGTAAAAGAATCCATTGTGGAGATTATCAAAGATGCGGATGAGCTGTCAAATGTTGTAAATGATACCGGCAACCGGATTCAGAATCTTGCCGCTGCAACAGAGGAGATTGCAGCATCGTCCAATGTGATTTTAAGTGCCGCAAATAGTGTAAAGAGCACACTGGAACAATTATAAAAACATCAGCGGGATAGGAGAAAAACATCATGAAAACCAGACAAATTACAGTTACTGCAATTATGCTTGCAATCTGTATTGCAAGTCAGTTCTTTAAGAACTTAAGTGTATACATAACGGGTCCGATTATCAATGCAGCATTAATTTTAACCGTATTATATGCGGGACTGGCATGCGGAATTATTTTAAGTATCATTACACCGGTTACGGCATTTTTTATTACCGGAAGCCCGGTAATGGCAGCCATTCCGGCAATGTTCCCATGCATTATGGCAGGAAATGTCATCCTGGTGCTTTGCGTAGCATTGCTTAAGGGTAAGCTTGGTAGTAAAGCAGGATTCCCGGTTTCTATTGTAATCGGTTCTATCTTAAAAGGATTATTTATGGGAGTTGTAATTTCTCTTATTATCTTACCGAACATGCTACCGGAGAAAATGGCACCAATGTTAAAGGTATTGCAGCTTCAGTTCTCACTGACTCAGGTAGTTACCGCACTGATTGGTGGAGTGTATGCATTTATTATTGCAGCAGCATTAAGAAAGACTTCATTAGGCAAGCAGGATTAGTAGCTTGAAATGCTGCAAAAAAGCTGGGTGAGATAAATTTCTCATATTTTGAAACAGATGTAGACTGCACAGAATCTATCGTTTTCCTTATAGTGTTTTTATAATACGAAGAAAGGAAGGATAGATTTATGAAAATGAAACGTGCTTTAAAATGTATTGGTGCAGTGGCACTGGCAGCATCCCTGATGATGGTTCCGTCCATGATTCCGGTGCAGGCATCAAATGGACCATGCATGGAAGGAGAGTTTGCATTTGCCAATATTCAATTGAATGATACGGTTGTATTTTCCACCAATGAGAAAAATACAGTGGACGGAGCGTCTTATGACCAGGCAAGCAATACGCTGACCTTAACCAATTATGACCATCCGGATGTTGCACTTTATACCAACATGATGGGAGACGATTTTAAATTGAATCTGGTAGGCAGTAATAAGCTGCAGAATCTTGGAATCTGGCATGGCGGCTGGGGCGGCTCCCTGACAATCTGCGGTTCCGGAAGCCTTACCGTCAATGAAAACAGAAAGAATCCGGATGGTATTGAATTATTTGCAGAAGGCGGCAAGTCGCTGCTGACGGTTTCCGGGGACAGTACAGTAACGGTATATCGTGGAACTGACGGATGTCCGTTTGGTTCATCCTGGAATTATACGTCATCACCGATTGTGGCAAAGGGACAGGTTAATGACATGAAGATTCAGGCAGAGCATCCTTTTGAAATGATTCAGGTATATGGTGGTTATTTTGGAACTGATATCAGTCCGGTTCAGAGTGATGTGTATACAAAAAACGGAGAAGAAGGCCGGTTTGTTATAACAGAAGTAACCGATATGTCCGGAAATAAGACCTACCGGATTGAAAAATTGCAGGAATGCACTACGCTGGGTGCAGAGGTAGCAATAACTGTAGAAGATAAGCTTACGGATATTTCGGCATATACAGCAAATGGAGAGATAGCAGCTTATTATTCCACTACAATGGCAAGTGGAGGAAGTGATGCCTGTCTGGTAAAGAAACTGGATACGGGAGATACCTTTATTTATAGAGGAACCTATTATGAGGCTGGTAATTCTTACCGGATTCTCTGTCCGATTCTTATGAGTTATACGGATTATAATACACAGGAAACCAGATATCTTATGGACGCAGCACATCCGGTTATGAAAGAGCTTGTAGAAAACATGGCGCTTGCGGAAGATACCTTACCGGCTGGTTATGAATTTGAAGGAAAAGAAGTAGAGAATGTTTACAATGTATATTCCAAGGCGGATGTGATTTCCTTTACACCGAAGCAGGTTGTAGTGAATGGCGTAGTGGATGTAACAGATGGAGATACCGCTATTTCCGACAATGGATTCCGGCAGATATTGGCAGAGAATCAGACAAAGGACATTGTTATCAAATCCAATGATGAGCTTTCCTTTACCTTTGGAAAAGGAACCATGTCAGCCGTTGATCATGTTTCCAGCTATGATTTTGGAGTAAAGATTGTAAAAGATTACAGTGAGCTGGGCACACTTCCAAGTGCAGTAAATAAGAATATTTTCATTGAACAGATTAAGTATAATTATTCCGGTCAGCTTCCGGCAGAAGCACAGATTCGTATTTTTGTGGGAACCCGGTATGCCGGAAAGACATTATATTACAGCCGGTTATTTGACAATGGAACGATTTTAAATATTGATGCGGGAGTAGTAGATTCAGAAGGATATCTGACCGTAAAACAGAATCATTGCTCTACTTATCTTATTACCACAGAAAAGCTGGCAGATACGGCTGCCACAGGAAATGGTGGTACAACATCCGGAAATGGCGGTACAACTTCCGGAAGTGACAGTACAGCTTCCGGTGGTGCGGCTGGGACAGCAGCAAATGCATCAACAACAGCAAATAGCCAGCCAACCGTAAAGACATCCGGTAAACCAAAGACAGGTGATAATTCTGCAATTGCAGTTTGTATGACATTAATTGCAGCAGGTTGTGGAGGAATGTTTGTTTTCAGAAGAAAGAAAGCAACTGAAAATGAATAATCAGAAATAAAAAAGAATAATCAGAATGGAATAAACAGAACAGAATAATTAGAACAACCAGAACAGAAAGGACAGGCACGGATAAAGAGCCTGTCCTTTCTGCTGCCAAAAGAATTGTACAATCATCTTATTTGCCGTATAATAAAAAATAATATAGTAGAAAGAAGCGATAATATGCGCATACAACTTGCAGCTACCATTCGTAAATATGATAAGAAAAATCTTCCAAAGGATATTCTGGCCGGTATTATTATTATGGCAGTTTCCATTCCGATAGCTATGGGCTATGCACAGATTGCAGGACTTCCGGCAGTCTATGGTCTGTATGGTTCCATTTTCCCAATTCTGATATTTGCACTGTGTTCGACTTCACCACAGTTTATTTTTGGCGTAGATGCGGCACCGGCAGCCTTAATCGGTTCGGCACTGGTGGGACTTGGTATTGAGAGTGGAAGCAGTGAAGCAATTGCAGCAGTGCCGGTACTTACTTTCTTTGTGGCAGTCTGGTTATTGGCGTTTTATTTTATGAAAGCAGGAAAACTGGTGAACTATATTTCGGCACCGGTTATGGGTGGATTTATTACCGGAATCTGCACCACGATTATTCTGATGCAGGTACCAAAGTTAATGGGCGGTACCGCCGGCGTTGGAGAACTCATTGAGCTGGTGGAGCATATCGGGCAGACGAAGGTGAATCTGCCATCCCTGATTTTAGGCGGCATTTCCCTTCTGATACTTCTTGTATCAAAGAAAGTAATGCCGAAATTTCCAATGGCAGTGCTTTTAATGGCAGCAGGAGCAGTAATGACAAAATTTTTTCCGGTGAGGGAATGGGGAATCCAGACGCTGTCTGCAGTAGAACCGGGACTTCCACAGTTTGTGATTCCGGATATCTGCATGCTTCCGATGAAAGAGGTAGTAACTATCAGCCTTTCGGTGGCAGTGGTCATTATGGCAGAAACGCTTCTGGCAGAAAATAATTTCGCACAGAAGAATGGATATCGAATGAATGATAATCAGGAAATTTTTGCATTCTCTATGGGAAATTTCCTGGCAGCATTTACAGGCTGCTGTCCTATTAATGGCTCTGTTTCAAGAACTGCAATGGGAGAACAGTATCAGAGTAAGACACAGCTGACCGGAATCATAGCCGGTTTATCCATGCTGGTATTGCTGCTTTGCGGAACCGGATTTATCGGCTATCTTCCGATTCCGATGCTGACGGCAATTGTAATTTCTGCATTACTTGGGGCAACGGAATTTGAGCTTGCTGCAAGATTGTTGAAGGTCAGCCGTACAGAATTCTTCATTTTCTTAGGAGCATTCTTTGGCGTGCTGATGCTTGGAACCATCAATGGCGTTTTGATTGGCATTATACTTTCCTTTACTGAGATGATTATCCGTACTGCCAAGCCATCAAGATGTTTTCTTGGAATCCAGCCGGGACATCGCCATTTCCGGGATTTAAAAGAAAGTCATCAGATACATGCGATAGAAGGCGTTCTGATATACCGGTTCAGCAGTAATCTCTTTTTTGCGAATGTGCAGATGTTAAAGCGGGACATTGAAGACAATATAAAAGAGGATACGAAGGCAGTCATTTTAGATGCCAGTGCTATCGGCTCCATGGACATTACAGCGGCGGATCAGTTGGAAATGCTGTATCAGGGCTTTAAGAAACGTGGTATCTGTTTTTATATTACAGAACATATTGCAGATTTGAATGAACAGATGCGAAAGCTTGGTCTGGGACACATCATAGAAGAGGGCAGCGCAAGAAGAACAATACATATTGCTTTAAAGGATATGGGTTATGAACGTCCTTATCCGCTGGAGGGCGGTGTAGACAATAAACAGCGCAGTGCCTCAAGAAAGCGGGCGGATAACCGGGTGCAGGAATTTGTCTGGGCATTTGGTTCGGAAACTGAAGATGCTATAGAGCGGCAGATTGTGGCACAGATAGAACAGCTGAAAAAGACAGGAGATGTGGAAAAGCTGTTACATGGAAGCTGGTCTCATATGGAAGAACTGGACGAAGATGAGTGGCTGGAGCATTTAGAGGAACATTTGAAAGAGATTGTTAATATTTCCGGTAAAGATGAAAGAACGCTGGCTATGCGGTTAGAGGAACATCGACGGGAAGTACATGAGCGTATTGCAAAGGAACATCCGGAACTGGCAGAGCGCTTTAAAGAACGCCGGCATGCATTAGACGAACATCTGAAGGAACGGAGACCGGAGGTTTATGCGCTGGTAGAGGACTTAAGGGAAAAACGGACTTCAGGAAAGATTTAATTAGGCAGAGACATCTTGTTTTTTCGACAAAATTTGCAGGAACCAGTCTGATAAGCTGAAACAGATTGGAAGGTATTATGCGGGATGAAAAAGGAAAAGCAGGAAAAAAAGGTTTTTACGGTATTAATTGTATGTATTGTGGTTATGGCTTTGATATTTGGATGGATGTCAAAAGACCTTGGGGGTTCAAACCAATACATTGATAAGAACAGCAAACAGAGTTTATCAGAACTGATGGAACAGATGGAGCGTGCTTACCGGAACCGTCTGGAGATTACTTATGAACAGATAGATTCTATTGAAAAATATATGTTCGGGGATGGGGAAAGGGAAGCAGAACTGAAAGATTACCAGAACTATTTTGACTCTATGGAAAGTAATATGGTGCGGGATATTGTCTTTGTCAATGATGAAGGTGAATATCTGTGCATGCGTGGACTGAATGGCAGGATACAGATGCAGGATGGATTGTCGGAATTATTTGGTGAGAATAAAGGAATTGCCCAGTACTGCACCTGGAAGGATGGAGAGGAAATCTTTATAATTGCAAAATCAGTAGATTCTTTTTTGGTCAATGGGGAAGAATATGAAGCAATTGCATTTCTCTTCCGGCCACAGATTATTAACGATCTTTTTGTAACGTCTGCTTATAACGGACAGGCTAATATCTATGTCATGGATGAAAACGGAGAAGTGGCATACGCAAGCATTAATAATGAGCCGGGTGAAGTAACCATAAATTATAATCTGTTTGATAGTTACCATGAACAAAAGATTATGAATAAGAAAGATTATGAAAAAGTGAAGTCGGACTATGCAGAACGCAGCTCCGGGTGTATAACCCTGGAACGTGAAAATGAGTCCTACTATTTTTCGTATCGTGCATTAAAAGGAACACAGTATATGATAGCCTGTGAAGTGGACAGTACGATTGTGCAGAATGTACTGGCAGATTATCAGATTATGATGCTACATATCTGGCTGACAGTGACCTGCATTATCATTGCAATGTTAGCAGCACTGGGTATCAGTATTCTATGGATTTATAATGAAAAGAATAAGGTAGCTTACGCGAGACGAAATGCAATGCAGCAGGCAGAAGCAGCAGAGAAGCTGGAAGAAGTCAATACTGCATTGGAAGAGACGGTGCAGTTTGCAAATACGGCAAAAGCAGAGGCAGAGCGTGCCAATGAAGCGAAAAGTGTATTTTTATCCAATATGAGCCATGATATGCGGACTCCTTTAAATGCGGTTATGGGACTGGCTACACTGATTTCAAGAGATGCTGAAAATTCGGATTGTGTCCGGGAATATGCAAGAAAACTGACTTATTCAGGGGAACATCTGCTTGGACTCATTAATGATGTCCTTGATATGTCGAAGATTGAGGCCGGTAAAACGGTCCTTAATATTACGAACACGAATATTGCTGAACTGGTGGAAGAACTGGATATGATCATCCGTTCACAGACCAGAGAGAAGAGGCAGGAATTCATGATTCATGTACATCGGATAGAAACAGAAGAAGTGGAAGCAGATAAATTACGTCTGAAGCAGATACTGCTGAACATTTTATCCAATGCAGTAAAATATACCCCAAAGGGCGGTAAGATAGTATTTGATATTACAGAAGTACCAAAGAAAAAGGGAAACTTTGCACAGTATCAGTTCCGGATCAGTGATAATGGACAGGGGATGGGTGAAGAGTATCTTAAGAATCTTTTTGACCCATTCAGCCGGGAAGTGCAAAGCACTGTTAATCCGGTTTCCGGAACGGGTCTTGGAATGCCAATTGCCAAGAGCCTGGTGGAGTTAATGGGTGGAAGCATTCATGTGGAGAGTAAGCTTGGAAAAGGAACTACTTTTGAGGTGATTTTGAATTTCCGGAAAATAAAGTACCAGGAGAAGGTTAACTGGTGGAAACTGCAGAAGATAAGCCAGGTACTGGTGGTTGATGATGAGAGTGAATCAGGAAGATATATTATGGATACGCTGCATCCGTTTGGGATTGATGTGCAGACAGCAGATTCCGGCGAAATGGCGGTTCATATGGCAGAACAGATGGTAGAAACTGGAAAAACAAAGAGTTGGGATGTTGTAATTATAGACTGGAAGATGCCGGGAATGGATGGTGTTACTACAGCAGAAAAATTGCATCAGATTCTGGGAGAGAAAACAGTATTACTGCTTTTTGCCTATGATTGTAAAGAGATAGAAGAAGCAGCGGGTTATGCTGGAATTCAAAGTATTTTAAGCAAGCCGTTTTTTGTGACAAATTTTAAACGGTGCATCGAACAGGCAAGAAAAGAGCAGCAATTGCAGGGAAAAGGACAAGCAACAGAAAAAGAGAAAATGACATTAAAAGGAATGCGTTTTCTGATAGCAGATGATAATGATTTAAATGCAGAAATATTGGAAGAACTGTTAAAAATGGAAGGTGCAGACTGTGACCGGGCAGTAAATGGCAAGGAAGCAGTAGAAATGTTTGCAAGAGCGGAGGAAGGACGATATAATATTGTTTTAATGGACATTAAGATGCCTGTTATGAATGGCTATGATGCAACGAAAGAAATCCGGAGACTTAAGAAGAAGGAAGCAGCGAAAATACCGATTTTTGCCATGACTGCCAATGCCTTTGCGGAAGATATCCGGACCTGTATGGAAGCAGGGATGGATGCACACATTGCCAAACCGGTGGATCTGGATTTATTAGAAGAAAACATCCGGATTTATATGCAGGCAAAAGCATAACAAAAGAAGAAGGGAACAGAAGAATGGGTATTTTTAAGAAACGTCTGACTGTAAATGAAGCAATCAATGCAGCGCATACTTCGGAAAATGCAATTATAATTGACTGCCGGGCAAAGGAAGATTACCAGAAAGGACATGTGGCAGGAACAAAGAATATTCCGCTGGACAAGATAACGGAAGACCGTATTTTGCGGAGATTCCCGGATAAGGAAAAATCTTTTTATATTATAGGAAGTTACAGCTACCGGTCCGAAAAGGCGGTAAAAGCATTTAAGAAATTAGGCTATAAGAATGCCATTTTCGGCGGTTATATGGAGGAACACCACGGAATTCTGGTGAAGTAAGCTTAATGATTAAAATTGTATAAAGTCTATAAAGAATAAGAAAAATGCAGAAAATGTTTGTGAAAAAACAGGAAATTTCTGCATTTTTTTAATACCAAAATATACAACCTGGATTCTCGGATTAACATGACGAGGTTGGTGCCTCAACTCCGAGTGCTTCAT
>ENA-OPTX01000211-OPTX01000211.1-human-gut-metagenome-genome-assembly--contig:-NODE-211-length-43991-cov-6.557789_pt1 | contig 43991 bp, 37 predicted proteins | sample MGYA00241465_ERZ501922 | MGnify/ENA primary metagenome ERZ501922 (study PRJEB25962, sample SAMEA2042399) | human gut metagenome | biome: human gut; feature: human-associated habitat; material: faeces...
GCCTCCTTATTTATAAGGAGGTGGCCGGCGAAGCCGGACGGAGGATACTGGCTTGGGGGAACGACGCAAAAGAATAGAATGAAGATTCTTTTTCTGTCCCGTTCTGAGTGATGACGAACGGTAAAACGTCATCCTGAACGAATGTGAAGGATCTGTTACCGTGATGAGGGAAGACGGTAAGAAGATAAAAGCTACCAGCTGTGAGCTGTCAGCTGCAAGCTAACTATTCTTTTACGATTTAAATTATTACGACAAGCAAGTACCTCAATCGCACTATGTGCGCCAGCGGCACCTTTCACACCCTATAATTATTTTTCTTATTTTATATGCCTGATGAGTGCTATAATAGAAAAAATATAGGTTTTATGAAAGGAGCACCATGTGAAAAATTACGCCGGTCCCGCAGAAATCATGTACCACACGGGGCTTTCTGCCGGCATGATCCACGGCGCGAAATACGCCCTTGTCCCCGGCGACCCGGGCCGCGTGGAAGGCCTTGCAAAATCGCTGGATGAGCGCGCCCTGTTCGTCGCCTCCCACAGAGATTACACCACATGGCTCGCCCGGGTGGAAAATGCGCCTGTCCTTGTCATGTCCACCGGTATGGGCGGCCCCTGCGTCACCTTTGCCGTAGAGGAACTGGCCCGCCTCGGCGTGGAAACATTCATCCGCGTCGGTACGACCGGTTCGATTCAGGACGATTTGCACCCGGGCGATGTGGTCATCAATACGGCATCGGTCCGCATGGACGGCGCTTCCCGCGCATACGCCCCCATCGAATTTCCTGCGGTGGCTGACCCGGATACGGTACTTGCCCTCCGCGAAGCGGCAGAGGAATCGGGCATCCCTTTCAAAACAGGGATTTCCATCAGCACCGACAGCTTCTGGCCGGGACAGGAACGGTATGACAGCTTCGGCGGCTATGTATTGAAACGGCTGCAAGGTTCCCTGGATGATTTCCGGCATCTGGGATGCACAAATTATGAGATGGAAAACGCCACCCTTTTTACACTTTGTGCCGTGCTGGGACTGAAAGCCGCTTCCATCTGCGGCGTCGTCGCCAAACGGACGGACAGCGAATCCGTCGCTCCCCATGAGGTTTATGAAAAAGCGGAAAAACGCTTCCGAAAGGTGGTAAAGAGGGCATTGGAAAAAATGATTTCCCATTCCCGATCCGGCGAAAATATTTCTTAAAAATTCTTTTTCCATTCCGTTATTTATTTGACATTCATTTCCACTGTGTTATAATAATTTGCGAGAAAATCGCATATTTAGAAAGTGTGCTCCCATGTATATGACCGAACAGAGAAAAAAATTATTTGAATTTTTCCAAAGCCACCCTGACATGACCATTTCCGCGCGGGACCTGGCGGCGCAGCTTGTTGCGGAAGAGCACGCGAAAATCAGCGTCAGCGCAGTGTACCGGAATCTCGCCATGCTGGAGCGGGAAGGCCTTATTCTCCGCTCGCCGGGCAAGAACAACCGGGAAAATGTGTACCGCTATGTCTCATCGGAAACCTGTGATGACAAGCTTCACATCACCTGCCTGAAATGCGGCCGGACGACCCATATGACACAGAAAATTTCCGATAAACTGCTCCGGGACGTCCTCCGCGGCGACAAGTTTGACATTGATTTATCGAAAACGACGGTTTACGGCGTCTGCAAAGACTGCCGCTGAGAAAATTTACGGGACTGCGCACCGCCTTTAAAACGTGCGCTTTTTTATTTTCCATCATTAAAAAGGAGGAATCATGGCATACCGCAGAAAACTGACAGCGCTCTTCATCAGTGCCGCTTTCGTTCTCACTTTGGCTCTATCCTTCTTTTTCATTGCAAAAGAACTGTCCCATGACCACGGCCATGGCAGCGATCCCTGCCCGATCTGCGAAAAGATCGATTTGTGCCTCCGGACGCTTTCCGTCTGTTCGTCTATCACGATCCCGGCGGACAATGGAGGATCCGTTTCCATCCCCCATCTTTTTTCCGCTGTTCTTTCCCTTTCCGCCGTTTCTCTTCTCACGGTTTCCTCCACGCTGGTCACCCTCCGTGTCAAGCTCACCGATTAAACCCGGCGCTTGCATTTTTATTTCCATTGTATTAGTTAGGAGGATTTCCATGAAAAAAATAATTGCCTGCCTGATGGCGTGCTTCGCCGTCTTTGCTTTTGCCGCCTGTTCATTAAACAAGAGCGGCACTCCCGATTCCAAGGGGAAAGAACCTTTGAAAATCATCTGTACCAATTTCGCCTCTTACGACTTTGTCCGCCAGATTGTCGGCGATAAAGCAGAGGTCACGATGCTTCTCAAACCGGGCGCGGAAGCCCACAGTTATGAACCGTCTCCGAAAGACATCCAGGCCATCGGCAAAAGCGATCTTTTCGTTTACACCGGCGGCGACTCCGATGAATGGGTGGACGGCATGTTAAGCTCCATAGACAAGAGCAAGCTCAAAACATTCAAAATGATGGATACCGTCAAACTGTATGAAGAAGAAATGTCTGAAGGCATGCAGGAAGAAGAACATGAACACCATCACGACGACAAAGATCACCATGAGGAAGATAAGGACCATCATCATGACGAAGACAAAGAACATCACCACGATGACAAGGATAGCCATGATAAAGAGCATCATCATGATGACAAGGAGCACCACCATGACGGCGAAGAAGGCCCTGAAATGGATGAGCATGTCTGGACCTCTCCCGCCAACGCTATCCAGATCGTAAAAGCCCTCACCGAAACCATTTCCGGTCTCGACAAGGACAATGCCCAGACTTATCAGAAAAACGCTGAGGCTTACATTGCGAAACTGGAAAAACTGGATAAGGATTTCCATGACGTCATTGATCACGCGAAGAGAAAAGAAATCATCGTCGGTGACCGTTTCCCCTTCCTTTATTTCGCCAAAGAATTTGGCCTGACCTACTACGCCGCTTTCCCCGGCTGCTCCACTGATACGGAAGCCAATCCGGCAACTATTGCCTTCCTCGTGGATAAGGTGAAGGAAGACCATATTCCCGTCGTATTCCACATCGAGATGTCCAATGAACAGATGAGCAAAGCCATCGCGGAAGCCACAGGCGCAAAAAATGAGCTTCTGAACGCCGTTCACAACGTAAGCGATGAAGAATTCAAAAAAGGCGTAACTTATATTGACCTCATGAACCATAATGTGAAAGTTCTCAAGGAGGCGCTCAACTGATGAGTCTGCTTACATGCCGCCATCTTTCCGTATCTTATGATGGAAAAGCGGTTCTTTCCGACCTGAATTTCTCCGTCGATGAAGGGGACTACCTTGGAATCGTTGGTGAAAACGGCGCAGGAAAAAGCACACTGGTGAAAGCGCTTCTGCGCCTGAAAAAAATATCGGGCGGGGAAATCGTAACTGCCGACGGCTTCAAGCCTACGGAAATCGGATACCTTCCCCAGCAGACCCCCGTGCAGAAAGATTTTCCCGCCAGTGTCTGGGAAGTCGTCCTTTCAGGCCGTCTGAACCGCTGCGGCATGTATCCTTTTTATCGAAAATCAGATAAGGAAGACGCGGAAGAAAAAATGGAAATGCTCGGCATCGCCGACCTGAAGAAACGGTGCTACCGCGATCTTTCAGGCGGCCAGCAGCAGCGTGTACTCCTTGCGCGGGCACTCTGCGCCACGGGAAAACTCCTGCTCCTGGACGAGCCGGTGACCGGCCTTGATCCCATCATGACCGGTGAGCTTTACCATATTTTCAAGGACTGCATAGAGAAGTACGGCGTCACTGTCATCATGGTTTCCCACGATATCCGCGGCACACTGGGACAGGCAAACCGTATTCTCCACCTGTCCGGCGGGACACAGCAGTTCTTCGGGACGACGGAAGAGTATCTCAGAAGCCCCGTGGGGCAGAGATTTGCAGGAGGCGGGCTATGATGGATATCTTTATTGAAATGATCAGCTATCCCTTCATGGTGCGTGCCATCATTGTGGGCTGCCTTGTTTCCCTCTGTGCTTCCCTCTTAGGAACCAGCCTTGTACTGAAACGGTACTCCATGATCGGCGACGGACTCTCCCATGTGGGATTTGCCGCCCTCGCCATCGCTTATGCTTTCCACGCAGAGCCCCTCACCATTTCCATCCCTGCCTGCATCGCCGCCGCCTTTTTCCTTCTCCAGCTGAAAGACAGCGCGAAGATCAAAGGCGACTCTGCCACGGCTCTTCTCTGCAGCGGCGCTCTTGCCATCGGCGTCATGACGATTTCCTTAAGTACGGGAATGAATACCGACGTGTGCAACTACATGTTCGGCAGCATCCTTGCCATGAGCGCCGATGACGTGCGCCTTTCCGTCATCCTCGGCATCTCCGTCGTGCTCCTTTTCATTTTGTTTTATAACCGTATATTTGCAGTCACCTTTGATGAACCGTTCGCTTCCGCCACCGGCACACGGACAAGGCTCTATAATATGATCATCGCCTTTCTCACAGCCATCACGATCGTCCTTGGCATGCGCATGATGGGCGCGCTCCTTATTTCCAGCCTGATCGTATTCCCTTCGCTCACCGCGATGCAGCTCTGCCGGCAGTTCAAGACGACGATCATCCTCTCCTCCGTTTTCTCCGTGGCCACATTCATGGCAGGACTCACCATCTCCTACATGGGCTCGATTCCCACAGGAGCATCCATTGTCGTCACTGACATTGTCCTCCTCTTTATCGCCGCGGGCATACGGAAAATGAAAGAAGGCTTTTGAATGAGAAAAGAAATATGGCTTCTCTGCCTGCCGCTTCTTCTCTTAGGCGGCTGCGGCACACAGGAAAAAGCGCAGGATCCGCCGCAGATCATTACCAGGAAAACCGTGCAGGAAGCAAAAAAAGCGGAAACTCCTCCGGAGGCCAAGGAAACACCGGCGCCGGCAGAAACACCGGAGCCGGCTCCGCAGAAAGAAGAACAGCCGGCGCCTAAACCGGCTGCTCCTGAAGGGAAAAAATCGAAGTATCCTGTCTTTGAATATCCCTACAATCTGGAAACGGACCGGCAAAACTTTGATTACAACAACATAGACATCGTCGTCGGCGATAAGCGGTATATGACACAGATCAACGACTGGTTCATGAACTTCCGCGACTACAAAGACAAAACTGTCCTCATCGAAGGCTATTTTATTTCCATCAACGGCCACTACTTCGTAGGAAGAAACGGCCCCACCTGCCCTTACTGCACAGGCGGCTATGTGGATTTTGAATTTACCTCTGACGGCGACTTCACCGGCTATGAAGACGGCGTCACATGGATCAAAGTGTATGGCATCCTCCGCGAAGCCACTGTCCATCTGAACGACCATCTCACCGCCCCCTTCTACCATCTGGAAGCGGTAAAAGTGGAAAAAATGGATCAGCCGGGAATCGGAACCATCACAGATTAAAAGAAAAAGTAAGGTAGGAAATTCTGTTTTCCCCTTACTTTTTTATTTTTATATATTTTAAAATTGTAATTCATGGAACGGCATATAGAAATCAGAAATAGAAAACCTTTTTGTTAAAATCGTTTTGGACAAAAACATAACCACAGAAGCATCCCTTATGAAAGCAATTACAACAGAAGAAAACCCCGGATAAAATATTAAATTTTTTGATGGATGTTACAAATTATTGATTATCCGGACAATCTTAACTCTGCAAATACCATTATTTCACAAAAATATAGCCTCATGATAAGATATTTATATTAAAGGCAACGTGTTTTTAAATATAAAAAGGAGACGAATGCGATGAAGACAGGATTTGAGCTATTGGACGATGCATTCCTGAACAAGGGAACCGCATTTACGGAATCGGAAAGAAAAAAACTTGGATTGGAGGGGTTGCTTCCGCCTTGTGTGGAAGATATAGAAACGCAGGCACAGCGTATCTACCGCCAAATGGAAAGAAAAACTTCTTTGATTGAGAAAAGACGTTTTCTGATGGAAGTCTTTAACTTCAATCGAACGCTGTTCTTTCATGTATTCAGTGAACATCTGGTAGAGTTAATGCCAATTGTTTATGATCCGGTTATTGCGGAGAGCATCGAACAGTATAGTGAACAATTTATCAACCCACAGTATGCAGCGTTCCTTTCCATCGATCATCCGGAATCTATTGAAACTTCGCTTAAACAGGCTGCCGGAGACAGAAAGATCCGTCTTATTGTTGTTACTGATGCAGAAGGCATTCTTGGCATTGGTGACTGGGGTACCAATGGTGTAGATATTTCTGTCGGAAAATTGATGGTCTATACTGCCGCTGCCGGTATAGATCCGCAGACAGTACTTCCGGTTGTCTTGGACTGCGGATCTAATCGGGAATCCTTATTAAAAGATCCTTTCTATCTTGGAAACCGTCACAAGAGGATATATGGTGATCATTATTATGATTTCGTGAATCGATTTGTTGAAATGGCTGAAAATCTATTTCCCGATCTGTATCTGCATTTTGAAGACTTTGGACGGTCTAATGCTGCAACCATCTTGAAGAAGTATCAAAAAACCTATCCTGTTTTTAATGATGATTGTCAGGGAACCGGCATAATAACATTAGCCGGTATTCTTGGAGCAATGAAAATCAATAGAGAGAAACTTACAAATCATACCTACATGTGTTTTGGAGCGGGCACGGCCGGAGCCGGTATCGCCGACCGTATATTCAGGGAAATGGTCGCACAGGGATTATCTGAAAAAGAAGCACGAAATCACTTTTATATGGTGGATAAACAGGGATTGCTTTTTGACGATATGGATGACTTGACACCTGAGCAAAAACCGTTTGCAAGAGCACGTTCTGAGTTCGATAATCCGGAAAAACTGAATAATTTAACTGCAGCAGTGATGGCTGTCAGACCTACGATCCTCGTGGGAACCTCAACCGCTCCGAAAACATTTACCAAGGAAATAGTAAAAGCCATGGCATCATGGTGTGACCACCCGATTATTTTCCCGCTTAGTAATCCAACGGAATTGGCAGAAGCAACCGCAGAAGACATCATCAAATGGTCTGATGGCAGAGCAATGGTCGCAACCGGTATTCCTGCGGAACCTGTTGAATACAATGGGGTGACTTATATTATCGGACAAGCAAATAATGCCCTGATATATCCTGGACTGGGACTGGGAAGTATCTCTGTTAATGCCTCTCTGGTCACAGATGAAATGATTTCGTCCGCTGCACATTCTCTCGGTGAATTTCTTGAAATCAATGTGGAAGGAGCTGCTGTTCTGCCGCCGGTATCCAAATTAACGCAGTTTTCTGAAACAGTGGCTGCTGCAGTAGCAGAATGTGCCGTAAAACAGGGCTTGAACAGAGTACAGACGAATGATGTTAAAAAAGCCGTGAAATCAGTGATCTGGAAGCCTGTTTACAGAAATTACTGATATGTGGACCAATAAAACAGCAAATTTCAAGTCTTGTGTAAATACCGAAAAATAAATACCGCCTGTTTTCCACGGCGGGATATATGACAAAAGAAAAGAGTATCTTCACTCCCGCATGGAGAAGATACTCTTTTTCATTTCCATATTTTCTTTTACGCCCACGTAAAAACGCCGTCTCCTGCCAAGACAGCGTCTTTCCTCATAAACACAGGAGCCCGCTCCTCTGCTTCCTGTAATATTTTGTTTTCCCCCGAATCAGCTCACCGCCGGGAACCAGCCGGCCGCCGTCACCGTAATCGGGGACATAAAGTAGATCCCAGCGCATATCCGGATCACCGCTACCGATCCCGTACCCGTCAAAAGCGGCCATCTCCGCATGTGTGTAAATATCTGCCACCGACAGTCCAAGTTCTTCCACAGCCCTCGCGCAGAACATCGCAAGCGCTTCCACCTGCGCCTCTGTTGGCGGCTCACACCCCAGATCCACACCGCTCGGCGCGTCATAGCAGCAGCATGCGTCACGGCAGCACGCCAGCGCCACACCGATCGACCGGCTGTTCCTGTGCCATGTATGCGCCAGGCACTCCGTGAAATCCTCATGAATCACATGGCAGTACCCGCCCCGGTCAATCACCACATGATATGCCAGGCACTCCACCAGCTGGTACGGCGCCCCCGTCCAGTGGCAGTAAATCCGGTCAATCCTACCGCGGGCGGCCTCCAGGCGCGTTCCTATTTCATCCAAAGTCATAATCCGTTTATCCATATTTTACAGAAAGAAATACTTCCTTCCCCTCATCACTTCCTTTTCATCTTCCTTACCAGCCCCGACAGCACCCCGACACCGGCATCATTCAGATTCTCCACGATACTCAGCATCTCCGACGCCGCCAGATAACTGACACACATTTCCATAAACAGGCCCGGCCGTCCCACGCTTGCCAGAAGCCGGTCTGCTGCACCGCCGCCGACGGTCAGCAGAATGTAAAGCACCATCTTTCCGGCAAACTGCCGCTTCATCTGCCTGCTGGAAATCATTCCGGCCCGATGCGCCGCGGGAATCGCCAGAATGCACGATACCATATCACGATCCGCTTCCCCCTTCGCCGCCAGATACTTGTGGGCAAGCGCCATCCACTTCGTCACCAGATCAATAAACACCGCCAACGCAAACAAACTGATCAGCTCCACGGGAAAAACCCCTTCCGCCAAAAGACCCGTCGTCACCAGCTTCACCTGCCAGTCCTCCACAAGCCGCTCCGAAGCCCGTTCAAAAGCTTCCATCCACGAACCTGCATCCATAGGCCCTCCTTTCCGTCAAAAATAAAACTCCTCACAACGGGGCCGCTCAAAGAAATACGCCCCCACCTCATCCGGCCTGATCTGCAAAATCCGCATGGAATTATAAATATCCCGCTGGGAAAAATGAAGCTGATTATTCAGCCGCAGAGACAAAGACGTCTTGCTGATCCCCAGCCTTGCCGCAAAAACAACGTCAGACCCCAGCTTCTCACGGATCCGTGCCCGAAGCCTGATATAATCAAAATGCATTCCCAATCCTCACTTTCATTCAAGCAATATTCACTTCCGTCACAAGAAATTCCTCGTTTTTGCATCTTTTATAAAATATCGTTCCTTTTTTATGGAACATATGTTCTATATTGATTTAAGAATAGAACTTTCTCCCCTGTCTGTCAATAGGCGTTTCCGCAGCCCTGCGAACCCTATTTCCAAAACGGACAGGAGAGCGTCCTATCCTAAAAAGAAAAGCCCGAGTCCGTACCCCGGGCCCTTCCCTACCCGGCTCCGGCGGATTAGTCGCCGTCAGTCAGAACAGCCACATCAGAGCGGCGGACAGAATCAAGCGCCTTCACCTGCAGTCCGGCGATCGCCTTCCCCGCATGAAGCAGCTCTTCATCAGACGCGCTTTCCCTGATATTGTTAAAAGCCAGATTCTTTAAAGAACCGTCCGTATTTTCAACACGTACCAGAAGCCTTGTTTTTTCCACAGATTTGGAAACTGCCATAAGTATCCCTCCTTTCCTTTTCCATATATATCTTTGTTATATACCTCTTTTAAAATTAATGAATTTCCTCTTCCGTAGTGGTCACCATGACAGCCTTTACGAAAGAAGCCGCCCCGACGCCCTTGCCGTTTGCCAGCACCGGCATGATTTTCGCGGCCTCCGCCTGCACGGCGGCCAATGCGAGCCCGTCCTTCGGATCGGCAATGCTCACAATAAGCTCCGTATTCGCGGAAGTCAGGAATTTAAGTTCTAACTTCTTAGCCATACTCTTTTCTCCTTTCTCTGCCCCCTCTCCGGAAAGGAACAGTCCTTAGCGCTGCCATTATAGTATCCCTTTCGAGTTTAAATTTGCTGAAACAAGAAAAATAATTTGAAATTTTTTTGAAATACTTTTCCCGCACTTCTTTTTTCTTCTCGTTTTTATCCCGACAATGCAATAAAAAAAATACCGCTGTTAAGCGGTACTTCTTAATTAAATTTACAGCATGTCCGCTGCCGATAAAACATGAACGCATCTATGTGATGAGGAGTAATGACTCTATTCCGCTCATAACTTCCCACTAGGCTCTTTCCATTTCCCTCACCAGAGTCATAGATCCTTCACATTCGTTCAGGATGACGCTTGCCGTCCGGTGTCATTCTGAACGGAAGCAAGAATGCTGTTCGAGAAAAACAGGAAACGGAACGATGACACAGAGTGAAGAATCTATTACTTCTGATGACAGCTTATCATGAATTCCATTTTTATCGGCAGACAATCATAAAAGGCTGTATAAAACATTTCCGCGTTATATCACAGCCTCTTACTCATGCTTTTTCTGCAAATAAGAATTGACATAACCGCATTTAATGACTATGCCATATTTCCAGAATTATAAACTTCTAACTTTTTATTTATAAAATTTTCCCGCTTTACACCGACACGTCACATCGGTCTGTCACTTTATAGCACTGAAATATAAGATTCTTAAAAGGTTTATGTAACCTTTGCTACATAAACCTTTTGTTTTCTATATAAGCAATCGCCTCTTTGCTACTAAATTCTATATTTATTCTTTCTCTTTTCAAATGCAATTTGACCGCCTTCAAGAATATCACAAATATGCTGTTGGATACCTTTTGAACTAAGTATACCATCCTCTCTACGTCCGGCTGAATCCAAAACAGGATTGTCATTTTCGATTGCACCTGAACGATATTCAAATCGCTTCTCTTTATTTTCGGATTTACTGCCGCTTTGGTTTGCTATTATAATTTCTTCTGCATCCGCACCAAGCACAATATTAGCATTATGTGTAACAACAATAATCTGTCTTTCTTTTTTCTTGCGACGAATGAATGGAATTAGTTCATCAAATACCGATCTATTATCAAGATCATCTTCAGGTTGATCAATCAATATAGGGCACTTACTTTCCTCTAAATCAATTAAAAGCTTTAACAAGACTAACGCCTTTTTACCAGGAGACATTATTTTAATATCATCATTGTCCATTATAACTTTATATTTAATATTATACCAATCATCATTAATATCCCTCAGTGTATTTTCCACATTATGTCCTTTTTTTGGTTCAAGTATTTCAGACAATAATTTTTTTATGATTTCTTTCAATTTTTCACTATTGTACGACTCTTCATTGAAAGAATCTAAATTAATTGTTTCTTTAAACTTTACAGTTCTTACAATAAAATCATCTTCAATTTTTTTCAGAAACTCATCTTTTCTAAACGGAACTTCAACGTTAAACTTTATTTCATGCTTTTTAAAATCATCTTCATTATTTACAACATTGGCATATTTATTACGTATTTCCTTTATTTGAAAAGGAATAGCAGATATTTCATCAATTATTGCTTGTTCTTCATCTTTTTTTGCTTTCAATTTCTTTTCTAAAGCAATAAATGCATTGAGCTTATTCTTTTCAATCAGTATCTTAGCCGTAAATTCAGAAACAGCTTTATTATCTTGAATTTTAGGTTTTAATTCTTCAATAATTGACTCATGTTTTTCTTTTTCAAGTTGCAATTGCTTTTGTTTATCAAGCAACTCCTTTACAAAAGTTTCCCTCTTGGAAATCCATTTCTTATTAGCTTCCTCTATAATTTGCTCTTTTATTTTATTAATTTCTACTAAAATTTCTCTTGAGAAATCAACAGAATCCATAGATACGGGAATTGCAATATCGATTATAGATGAAAGCAACTGTATCTCATCGGCCATTTTAGTAATTTGTTTTGATATATTAGTGTCTTCTATTAATGCAGTTTCATATCTCCTAATATCTCCATCAGAAATATCTAGTTTTTTGGAGAGTGCCTCTTTCTGTTGTTGAAGTTTCAAGATTTCTTTTTCTATTCCATCCTTATCACCAATTTCCTTTTTCGCATCTTCCGTCTCAATCGTTTTTCCATGGATATCTAATAATCTTAAAATTTTAACATTTAAGTCTGCTTTTTTTTCTTCTATAGAACCCAGCATAGTATTAAATGCCGTCTTAGCATTTGTATTATTTAATACGACACTTTGAATCATCTTATCTATTTCTGTTGTCACTTCCTGCTCATCACTCAAGCAATTTAAATATGATTGTGGAATGTAAACAATATGTCTATTACGATTACTTTCACCATCAGACCAATAAACCAACGTATTGTTCAATTCTTTGGTAGTAGCGTTCACAATAGCCTCTTTTGCCTTTACTTGTTCTTCATCAATTGTTTTAGCTACATTATGAAGAAGAATTGATTTACCGGTTGATTTTCCACCGATAATACATGTCAACTTATCATTAAAATATATTGGTTTATTTGAAAATTCTTCATCATTAAAAACCACTTTATCAATCACATAATAATCAGGCTTGCATTCGGGTTTTGTATCAGAGATGCATACACGTTCTTCAGGCTCATAGATTATTTGTTTTAAACCATTAAATGTAATATCAGCTTTTATCCATAGCTTGTTTATGGGATTATAATTTCGTGCATCATGATTATCCGATCCGATTACCATTGGTTTTGCACCAATAACAGGAAATACACGTTTTCTATATTCATCAAAATCCCGTACTTGTCCCATTTCAAACATAGATATCGTAGCAGCGTACTCTTCTTTAACGGCTTGATTATGGGGCAGAGAATTAGAAATCCTATCATCAACTCCGTTTGTTTTCCGCCCTGCATGTATAGAGATCAAAGCATCATGTTTCTTCGCAAACTCTACAATTGAATTGTAGTCCCAATATATTCTTTCATTATTCTCACAATTTTGGGCAGAACGTTTAAATACATTAAAATCTTCTACCAATTCATCTAAATCAAGTTTATCTGAAAAAATCAAAATCACATGAATATTAGTGTCGCCTTTATCTGTACGCAACTCCACACCAGGAAAAAACACTATGTCAGGAGATAATCGCCTTAAATTAGCAATTCTATCCTTATCTATTACAAAATGATCTGTTATTGCTGCCGCTACAATATTATTTTCTCGTAGTTTCTGAACTAATATTTCATCACAATTCTCATCTTTACATTTATAGTCATATGAACTTGCAGTATGTAAATGCAGATCCCATCTTCTCCATTCAGATCCTCTTTCAAACGATTGCATGTTTTTCTCCTTTTCTAATCTAAGATATGTAATATCCGTAAAATATCATGACACCATTGAGAAACTTTTTTCTTTACACAGATACGTCGCGCCGGCCTGTCACTTTGTAGAAGAGGAGAAGCGACAGGATGGACGTCACTGTAAGAATGGTGGCATAAGCAGAAGCGTTCCCGTAGTTGCCGCGGATGACTTCCGTGTAGATGGATACAGTGAGCGTCTGCGTACTGTTCGTGTACAGGATGATAGATGACGACAGCTCGCTGATGATGGTGACCCAGCTCATGATGGCGCCGGAAAGAACGCCGGGCATCATCATGGGAACCGTGATTTTACGGAATGTCGTCATGTCAGAGGCGCCCAGAGAAATGGCCGCTTCTTCGATGCTGGGACTGATATTTCCCAAAATGGCGGTGGAGGAACGGACGGTATAGGGCATTCTCCGCACCGCGAAAGAAATAATCATGATCAGCGCCGTTCCGGTAAGGATAATCGGCGATTTATTGAAAGCAAAGACGAAAGCGATACCGAGGACGGAGCCGGGAATGATGAAGGGGAACATCGTCATGACGTCAAGAATGCTGTTCAGTGTATTTCTTTTCCGCACGGAAAGGTAGGCGATAAGGACACCCAAGACGAGGACAGCAGCGATGGCGCAAAGTCCCAGGAAGTAGGTATGCCAGATGACGTCATTATCCTTGGCAAAGAGTGTCGCGTCATAACTCTGAAGAGCGAATCCGCCGGTGAATACCTGCCCTCCGTTTGTAGCAAGGAAAGAGGTGTACACAACGACGAACTGGGGAAGGATCGCCAGTCCCACAACCATGTAGACTGCCAGATGGGCAAGGATATTCCGCAGGCCGCCGAGTGATTCCGCCGCCATGGGTTTCAGAGCGGTCATGGCGTAGGTATTTCTTCCCGCAAGAAAACGCTGGACGAAGAACATGACGATGGTGAGCCCGATCACGATGCAGCAGATGGCTGCCGCGAAGCCGTCATCGCCCGATACTTCTCCCATGAACTGGTTATAAATAAGGACGGGGAGTGTTTTGTATCCCTCACCGATGAGCATGGGCGTGCCGAAGTCAGCAAAGACACGCATGAAAACGAGCATGGAGCTGGCAAGGAGCGTGGGCATGACAAGAGGCACGATGATTTTCCAAATGCGCCCCATGCGGCTGCACCCCAGGCTTTCCGCCGCTTCATTCAAAGAGTTGTCCAGATTTTTCAGCGCTCCCGATACGTAAATGTAAACGAGGGGAAATGACTGGAGCGTAAAGACGAGGACAATGCCGGCAAAGCCGTACACACCGCCATAATGGAGTCCGAAGGTGTCATTCAGGAACTGGGTGATGACGCCCTGCCGCCCGAGCATCTGTATCCACGCGTATGCCCCGATGAAAGGCGGCGACAGATAGGAGATAACGATGAGGATATTCAGGAAACTGCTTCCTTTTATTTTCACGCTCCTCATGAGGTATGCCAGCGGGAGGCCGAGAGCTGCCGATAAAATCGTGGAAACGACGGTCACTCTCAGCGAGTTTACCATCGTTCCCCAGTAGAATTTTTTGGCGAAGAAATGGGCGAAATTCTGAAGCGTGAGCGCCCCTGTATCCCCATGAATAACACTCCGGTACAGAATGAGGAATATGGGATACATGATGAAAAGGGCGAAAGCCGCAAGAATGACGACACTGAAAAGGTTCCAGACAGTCAGATTCTTTTTCATAGTCCTTCCTCTCTAATCAATGTTTCTTCCGTTGCCCGGCGGAAGACATTGATCCGCCCGGCTTTGACGGTGAGCGTGACGGCGCTGCCGTCGGGAAGAATATCGTGGCCTTCCTGGGTCTGGAGAATCTCTAATTCCTGCCCTCCGTCAGTGGTGATGAAGTAATGGGTGGTGAGTCCGAGGAAGACAGAAGAACGGATCACGCCGCGGATCCCCTCTTTCGTGCCGGGCTCCATATCAAATTCTTCCGGACGAACGGAAATGATGACTTCTTCTCCGTCCTCCACGCTGCCTGATAAGTTATCCATGTCTACAAGCCAGTCTTCATTTTCTTTAAAGGAAATGCTTGTCTTATCTCCTTTTTTCACGATATGTCCGTCCAGCAGGTTGGAGAGCCCGATGAAAGTCGAAACGAAAACATTCTTCGGCCTTTTATAAATATCCGCCGGTCTGCCGATCTGGCAGATGACCCCGCCATTCATGACGGCGATACGGTCGGACACCGCCAGCGCCTCTTCCTGGTCGTGGGTGACATACACCGTGGTTATATCCACCCGGCGCTGGATCTGCTTGATGGCATTCCTCATTTCGATACGGAGTTTCGCGTCCAAGTTGGACAGCGGTTCATCCATCAAAAGTACCTGCGGCCGGATGACGATCGCCCGCGCAAGGGCGACACGCTGCTGCTGCCCGCCGGAAAGCGCTGTGGGCATACGGTCTTTCAGGTGGTCGATCTTCACGATCTTCAGGATTTTATCCACCCGCTCTTCGATTTCCTTTTCAGGCACCTTCCGCATCCGCAGACCGAAAGCCACATTATCTTTCACCGACATGTGGGGGAAAATGGCGTAATTCTGAAAAACCATGCCCATATTTCTTTTATCCGTCGCCACATCGTTGATAACTTTCCCGTCGACAGAAATCGTACCGCCTTCGATGGAATTGAATCCGATAATCATACGGAGCAGTGTCGTTTTACCGCAGCCCGACGGCCCTAAAAGGGTGAAAAATTCGCCCGGCATAATATCCACGGACAGGCCGTTCACCACCACCGTATCTCCGTACTTCTTCACTACTTTGTCTATATTGATAGAAACACTCATAATAACCTCATAACCCCGCGCTTCAATCGTCATCTATAAAAAAAGAACGTCAGGCGAAATGCCCGACGCCCTCTGATGACCTGATTACTTATTACTGCCTGGAATTTTCCAGATGTTTATTCCATTCCGCCACGACTTCTTTCTTATGGGCAGCTACCCAGCCTTCGTCATAATTCTTGAACAAAGCGATTGTGTCCTGGGGTGTCATGTAGTCAGCAAGCTTCACACCCTTGCGGAGCGGACGGACAGTGAGCGTCTTTCCTGCCGCTTCCTGGATCTTCTGGGAAAGCATGAAATCGACAAATTTCTTCGCATTTTCCATATGTTTCGCGCCTTTGATGATCTGTACGGATTCGCCCGGGAAAATGGCTCCTTCTTTCGGGAATACGACTTCTACGGCAGCACCGTTTTTCACATAGGTAGCAGCCGGATCTTCCCAGGTAAGCCCTACGGTATACTCGCCGTCGGCAGCGCCTTTATGGACAGCGCCGGAACTGTTCAGAAATTTCCCGTCCACATTCTTAATAAAGTTATCCACATACGCCCAAGCTTCGGGGGACATGGGATCTCCATCCTTTCCCTTGGCGTAAAGCATCGCCATGAGCACCTGGAACGCAGAGCTGGAATTGGCGGGGTCGCCGCAGGCAATCTTGCCTTTCAGCGCCGGATTGAGAAGATCGTCAAACCCGGCAATCTTCATATCGCCCGCCAGTTTTTTATTAACGATGAAAACAGTGGGATCGGCAAATGCGGGAGAGAAATATCCTGTCTTATTTTTGGCGGCATCAATCATATTCGCGTCTTCCGGGGATACATATTTCTCAAAAAGTTCCTTCTGGGAATCCAGCATCGTCTGGTCAGCTGCCCAGAGAATGTCACCCTGAGGATTGTCCTTTTCAGACGCCACACGCTTTACGAGGGGGCCTGTCCCCGCCACAATGACATTGACTTTAATCCCCGTTTCTTTTTCAAAAGCGGGAATGACAAGATTGTTTAAGCTTTCGCTGCGCGCCGTATAAACGGTGAGCACCTTTTCCTCTGCGGGAGCGGCCTTGGCGGTATCCTTTTTATCTCCGCCGCAGCCGGAAAATACGGAACAGAGCACAGCAGCACATGCCACCGCCAAAGCGGCTTTCTTCAATCTTTTCATGACAATCCTCCTTGCCTTTCATCGTAAGTAAACTTCCTATTTAAATAATACCATGTATATTGTACCATTATTCATTCCTGTGTCTACACCTTATAAGCACAATGTATAGCTTGCCTTAAACTGTATAGGAAATACTCATAAAGAAATAGACGAGCGGACCGTTGTATGCAAAAACGGGTATGCAAAGAGCAGGAAATCCGGCCGCCGGATACCGCATTTCCCATGTAAAAACGCTCCCCGTATAAAGGAAGCGTTTTTATCTATACCGTACGGATATTTCCCCTATGTTTTAAATCTGTCCAAGGAATGTCGTCAGAAATCAGTCATCAGTTTAAGGAAAAACCGTTTTACGCAGCAAGCCTTATATCTCAAAAGTCACGGTTGTATAATACACTTCTTTATCCGCTATTTTTGCAAACTTTTCAGAGGCCGGTCTTTCCGCCTTTGCTTTCAGCAGCCATTCTCCCCAATGGGTAATCCTCACGTAAGCAATTCCATCTTTATCAGTAAGAAGCCGCTCTGCCATCGCATCAGAAGAAGAAAAACCTGCATAAGTTGCTGTTACCTGTTCATAGGGAACCGGTTTGCCATCAAAAAGAAGCTGCACGGGGAGAAGGGCTCCTATATAATTTTTGTCTGCAGCATAAGGATCCTCCAGCGGTAAAAGTTCTAATACATTTCCTGCTGGTTGAGGTTTATAACCACTCACTCTCCTGCCTACACGGAAATGAGCCGTGCTGAACTGTTGGGTGCGCAGAGAATCAATTACATTGGGAAAATCGCTACGGTTTCCATATCCTCTTTTAATTTGTCCGTTTTCTCTATATGTATTATATACAGACGGTTTTCTTGTAAGAGAAAGGACATATGCCCCCTCTTCTGTTCTTGACAATTCAGAAGCGGATATGCCTTCGTAATCCAATTCTACCTTTTCTCTTTTTCCATCAGGTGTAATAAGATCAATAAAATCAAAGGTTTGTCTATTAGTGAACCCATCCACCGGGAAACGATGACCCCAGCCGATATACATTGTAGACCAAGCTTTATTTTCATAACCGAAAGATGGATTCCAATTTGACATATTGATCCATATGGAATGAGCACTTGCGGTTAAAGGCATGATTGCAGAAGCAACAGCAATCCACGCAATCAGTTTCTTTTTCATGTTTTTTTCCTTTCCAAATACACAACATACTGAAATTATTATCAACCAAATGTATGCCGATATCGGACAACAACAGTCCGTGGATCTCCATAGTAAGAAATCCAATCATATTCTGTCGTGACATCTCTCCGATTCAGTACATTATACACATCTATGGCAAAATAATCCGTTTTTGACACCTTGTATCCTGCATGGAAAGAAAGATCTAAATAGTTTTTTATCTGATGAGGTCTTTTGGCGGCACACTGCAGAGTCAATGAGGAGTCCAATTTGTCTTTTTTATATGTGATCCCGGCAGAACATTGCAGTTTAGGGAAGGTTTGTTCCCAAGTACCATCTTCCAGTTTATTTTTCGGATTGGCGTAGGTCAGTCCTACATTCCAATTCCATGCGTCATTAACTATGTGTCCATATTCTATTTCTATCCCCGGATTTTTAAAACGCCCCACATTTTTAATCTTTTTCTTCGGTGTTTCTTTTACAACCTTGATCTTATTATCCACATCAATATAGAAAGAAGAAACCCGCAGATATCCATTCGCGAAATTCTTTTTATATCCAAGTTCATAATTCCATCCACATTCCGGCTTCAAGTCAACAGCTGCAACCGTATAAAAATAATCATAAATTCTAGGAAGGATAAACGATTTCCCAATGTTCGTATAAATCACTTCATCAGATGAGAGACTATATAACTGCTGCCACTGTGGAATCCATTCATTATACGTTTTTACTTGATCACTAGAATACTGGTACCGTAATCCGAATATGTTTTTATAACGGTCATTCACCTGTACCGTATACTGCCCGTACAAAGCATATTGGGTTCTGTCACCTTTATGAGATCCTACTAATTCCGTATATTTTTCCTTTTCTGCCATCATGCCGGCAATGAATCGGTGCCGCTCGTCCATATACCAGTTTTTTTGTAAATCAAAGCCATATCGCTTCGTTTTATAGTCTTCATCACTGCTGCTTCCGGTACCATCCCATAGCCGATTATACAGATTCGATGTTCTATCAGAATAAAATGCCTTTCCCTTGATTCCATTCTGATCATACATAACCAGCCAATGGTCTCCTCTAACTCTGTATATATCATCATATGAATGGGTAAGCCTCTCTGCTTCATCAGATGCCGTTTCTCCCCAGATCGGCTTTGACATAAAACGGTTATACAAAAAAGAAACTGCTTTGCTGAGTTTAGCACTTACATATATATTCTCTTTCGTGCTTGATTTTCTGTGTCCGTATACATCCGTATCCGTATACCAACCATAATACACATCCGTCGTAGGCGCATAAGCACCTATATATTCCTTAGTATATCCCACCTGGAAACGATTGTCAGAATAATTGATGCGGAAATCCTTGTTTCCCCGGCTTCCCCATCCGCCCTCCAGCATAACCTCAGGCTTACTGCTGTTACCATTTCTGGTAATAATATTGATAACCCCTGTCATTGTTTCAGGACCATACAATACTGCTGCTGCCCCTTTCACCACCTCAATACGTTCCACACTGGAAATATCAATACTGCTAAGCTGCGTAAAATTATTAGCGGCAACAGGAATACCATTAAGCAGTACACTGGCTCCTTGATCTACTCCCCTTACGCTCAATGTTGTATTATGATCCCCAAAATCAATCCCTTTGGCACCCCAACCGTTGAAATACACTCCAGGCACCATCCGCATAGCCTCATATATATTCCTTGCACCGATTGACTCTATCTTATCTTTTTCAATAACCTGCACTGATGCAGGCGTTTCCATCTCAGACATGATTTCCCGATTTGCCGTCACAACAACTGGATTCAAATCATATACCTGTGCCAAAACCGATATGGGACAAACCATCACCCCTAAAAAAACATACGTCATTTTTTTCTTCCAGTGCATATGAACCCCCCTGTTGAATTTACATTAGTTTATATTGATACATTTATATTATATTAATAATTAAAAATGTCAAATTGGTAGTTTTTTATAAATAGATTATTTCACAATCTTTATCTACTTTATCAGTTTGAAACTGGAAATGAACTATAAAAAAACAGGCACAGCATAAAAAGACGCTTATCTCTCCTTGTCAGAGACAGCGCCTTTTTTATGTAACAACATGTGGATGATAACTTCTCTCCATTTCCTTACAATAAAACCCGTTTCCGTCAATCTTACTGACCAACAAAAACGGGTTTATCTTCATTGCTCTATAATAAGAAAGTTTTTAAATCTGTCCGATACTCTTCAAAATCACCTGGGCGATAATCGCGGAGCCGATGTAGGTGCCGATGAAGACGACTACACTCACCAGAACGATGCGCCAGCTGCTTTTGGCGAAGACATCCAGGTCTTTGCAGATGGCAATGCCTGCATAAGCCAGGATCGGAGTGCAGAGCTGGAGGAACCCTACATTCTTAACGGACGCATTGATAAAATCGGAGCCGGGGAAGCCCGGATAGGTCAGGATACATCCGAGAGTGACCACATAGGCTACGCCGGGGATTTTCCCCGGAAGGACGCGGCCCATCCACATGCCGACAAAAGCGATGGCGATGAGGATACCCATACCCGGAATCGCCTGCATAAGATCATTCTTGGTGCCTACGGTATTTGCCACGAGGGACATCACGCCTGTAATAATAAGAACTTGAAATATTTCTGCCAGTTTCATTTTGCCCCCTCCTCTTCTTTCGCTTCTGCCACATCGCACTCTTCCCGCTTCGGCGGAGCTTCGCCGTACTTAATCCGATAACAGATTTTATAGAGCCATTCCGACATGGGGAGGGCGAGCCAGATACTCATATAAATACCGTCCAAACCTGAAAGCATATTACTTGCCGCACCGAAAGCTGCCAGTTGGTCGGCCATCTGCGGATACATGGCGGAAAGAGAACCTACCGCCGCCGTCATCATGCTTGCTGACCCCACGCCTGCCGCCATGGCGAGCGCCAGAGGGTGGAAAGGCAGGTAAGAAGCTGCCACGCTGGCCATAAGGCCAAAGAAAATGGTACCGATGACAGTCCCGCAGATGTAGACGCCCATGACGCCCCGTCCTTCCGCTGCATCAAGACCGTATCTTTCGCCGATGAGAGCGACATTCGGTTCACGGGCCACAGAATGCGCCGCGCCTATGGCTTCCCGCTTAAGACCGATCAGGACGGCCAACGGGATACCGATAAGGACAGTTCCCAGATTACCGAACTCCTGCAGAATCAAGGCGGGAGACGCGGCAAGGATTTTCGGCAGTGTCGGTCCGACAAGCGTACCGTAGCGCGCCATGAGCAGCACGAGAGTGACGCCCAAAAGTCCACTGGCGGCATGAATTTCCTTTTCTCCTGAAATCTTCGTGAACTTCGGCGCCGTCAAAACCCCCATAATCAGAGCGTACATCATGGGCAGAAGCACGATTTTCCCTATTCCTACGTTGATGACGATGTTTCCGATCAGTTCGGCGATAACGATAATCACCAGAACGATCAGGTGCAGCTTAATGCCTTTCATAGCAGTCCCCTTTCCTTTTCTTACATACTCTTCTTAATTAACTCTGGAAATAGCTTTCCAGTTTCGCCAGGTACTCTTCCTTGGTAAGAATGGGTTTTTCTTTTTCCAATATTTCTTTTGCCATCGCCGCTTCGTCATAGAGCAGATCAATGATATTCATGGCAAAAACCTTTCCCGGAAGGATAGCCGCCGCATCGAAATCGGTGACGCAAAAATCCTTTGTATGAAGTCCGCCGTCCACGCCGCCGATAAACGGGTGGATACTCGGCATGAGATGAGAAATATCACCCATGTCAGTAGATGCCGTAAAATGTCCCGCATCTTCAATTTTCGTTTCCGGAAAGTATTCTTTGATATTTTCCACAAACAGGTCATTCAATCGGGGACTGCATGCCAGGGGAAACATCCCGGGCAGCGTTTCAATAACGGCCTTTGCTCCGACAGCCGCGCCGCCCGCTTTGAGCGCCTCGTCAACACGGCGATGCTGGCAGTCGATGGCCTCCATGGTTTTCGCACGGACGTAGAGTTCCATGCGCACATCGGAGGGGACATTATTAACCAGGTCACCCCCCTTGGTAATGATGGGATGGACACGGATCATATCGTCTTCTTTGAACGTTTCACGAAGAGCATTGATCCCCATAATCCCCAAGCATGCCGCATTCAGCGCATTGATGCCTTCATGAGGGGCATTGGCCGCATGAGCAGTCTTTCCTATATACTGCACTGTTTTCCCTACAAAACCGTTGCTTGATTCCCCGATGTACACTGCTTTTTCAGGAGCGTTTCCCTGTGAATGCATCATCATCGCCATGTCGATATCGTCAAAATGTCCTTCATAGACAAGTTCGCTCTTACCGCCGAGAAAATGGATCTTCCCTTCTTTCACCAGACGCTTGCGGTAATCAATTTCCACATATTCTTCCGCCGGTACGGCAAAAAATACGGCGCTCCCCGCCAGATCCTGCATCACGCCCGACTTGACGATCCCCGTACATGCCGCCAGCATGGACGCCATCTGGAGGAAATGGCCGCACGTATGGGCCGCTCCCGTAAGAGGATCCGCTTTGGGACTGTCCGGCGTTCCCACCGCGTCCAGTTCCGCAAGAACGGCTACGGCAGGGCCTTTCTTCCCGCCATCGACGCAAGTCTTCACACCGGTGAGAGCAAGTCCCGTCTGCGGCGTAAGCCCTAATTCTTTCATATAACTTTCCACTTTTGCCGCCGTTTTCGTTTCTTTGTATCCCAGTTCAGGTTCGCTTTCAATCCGAAGAACGGTTTCATGAATCTTTTCCGCCGCTTCATCAATCGCCTGACAGACGACCTTCTTCATTTCATCTTTTGTCATAAACCAGCCCCCTTTTTTATAATTTAAACTCATTTTAGCATACGCAAATCAGCTGTTACAACAGGAAATATATGCTTCCATTACCATGGCAAAATAAAAGCGCCGATTGCCGGTCAGCGCCTGTATTTCATTCGGCAGCTCCTGCCGCTGCTTTTTCCTCTTCCTCTTTGGGAAATACAAGATTCAGAAGAACCGCCACGATGAAAACCACCGCTACACAGTTCTCTGCGAATACGCTCCGCAGCAGTTCGGGAAATATGCGGAAAATCTGCGGTGTCTGCGTGAATCCCAGTCCGATGGAAAGAGACAGGGCGGCAATACTCATATTTCTTTGTGAATATCCGCAGCGGCTGATCATCTGCACACCGGACACCACGATGGAGCCGAACATCATAAGCGTACAGCCGCCAAGGACGGCTTCAGGCAGTGACGCCAGAATGACCCCCAGCGCAGGAACGAGTCCTGCCAGAACGATGATGACGGCGCCGCTGGCGATGGCTTTCCTGTTTACCACACGGGTCATGGCGATAAGCCCCACATTCTGACTGAAAGATGTAATCGGCATACACCCGAAGAGAGAAGACGCGGCAGAAACAAACCCGTCCACGGCAATGGAGCCGGATATTTCCCTGTCTTTCGCCTCCCGATTGAACCCCATGGCGGCAAGCGCCGAGGTGTCGCCCAGCGTTTCCGTAGCGGACACCAGAAAAATAAGGAACACAGAGAAAATGGCGTCATAATGAAATTCCAAAGGATAAGGCATGAAAGCCGGCAGAGATACAAGGGATACTTCTGTCAAGCGGCTCAAATCAACCATGCCGTAGAAATATGCCGCGGCGTATCCCACAAAAAGTCCGAAAAGGACAGATAACTGCTTATAGAAAGATTTCGCCCGGATATTAAAAATAAGACAGGAAACCAGAGTAATCGTACCGACAATAAGGAAACGAGCATCGCCGAACTCAGGATGGCCGAAACCGCCGCCAAAAGAATTCGCTCCGATGGAAAGCAGTGAAAACCCGATGGCCGTCACGACAGTCGCCGAAACGATGGGCGGTACCAGTTTCCGCCACCATGCCGCGCCAAGGCCGAGGATTCCCTCCAGAACACCGCCTATAAGGACAGCACCGAGAATAGCGCCGTAGCCGTATTTCAATCCGATCACACAAAAAACAGAAACAAAGGTAAAGCTGATCCCCATGATGACGGGAAGTCCGCTACCCAGACGGAAAAAAGGATACATCTGGAGCAGGGAGCCGATGCCTGCAATGATCATGGCCGCCTGGACAACAGCGCCCGCTTCTGAGGCAGGCATCTTTACCACGCCCGTCACGATAAGGATCGGCGCGATATTTGCCACAAACATGGCAAGAACGTGCTGGAGACCGAAAGGCACCGCTTTGCGGACAGATATTTTCCCATCCGCTTCATAAATCGGATCTGTATTCATTCCGGCCTCCTCAGCGAAACGTAATGACGCCTGTTTCGGCATCCATTTTTTCAATAACTGCCAGAGAGCGGACATCATATCCCGCTTCACGGAGCGCGTCGCCGCCGCCCTGGAAGCCTTTTTCGATGCAGATGCCGATGCCTTCCACAATACCATCCGCCTGTTTTACCAGATCAAGAAGCCCGCTCACGGCGCAGCCGTTGGCAAGAAAATCGTCCATGATGAGGATATGTTCGCCGGGTTTCAGATATTTCTTTGATACCACCACATGGTTTTTCCGATTATGGGTATATGACATAACCTCCGTAGCAAACATTTCCTTATCCATATTGCTTCCCGCAGATTTCTTCGCAAAAACTACAGGCACCCCGAAATACACCGCCGTGAGGCAGGCAATGCCGATCCCCGACGCTTCGATCGTCAGAATCTTGTCCACTTTCCGATCCCCGAAAAGCTTTTTAAATTCCTTCCCCAGTTCACTGATAAAAGGCACATCGATTTGATGATTCAGAAAACTGTCCACCTTGAGCACATTCCCTGGACGGATCACTCCGTCGCTCAAAATTTTCTCCTGCAGTAAATTCAGCTCTGCCACCCTGATACCCCCTCCAAAGACAATACACACCCTATAATTTATTTATTATAACATAGCTTATAGACGACAGCTCACAGCTGATAGCTTTTATCTTCTAACCACTTTCCTTACCACGGCAGCAGATCATTTACACGGTTCTGGCGGACACCCTGCCATGAGTTTCACTTTTACCGGAAACGAAAAAGGAGCAGGCACCATCAGCAGTGCCTGCTCCTTTCTTTTTGGAAGCTCCTTACTTCTTGGCAGCGAGAGCTGCTACCTGGGCCTTCAATTCATCCAGCTCCGATCTCATCTCTTTATTTTCCGCCTGCATCTTGTCATTTTTCTCTTTCAAGTCCTTAATCTGGTTCGCCATTTCCACTTTGGAATAACGGGTGTAAACGTCACCGCGTCCCAGCTTCACAGAAATTCCTGCATTGAGCATGTTCCTGTCATCTCCCATGGTCCAGCCGAGACTCATCATCGTTCTTTCGTTCGGCCGATAGAAGAGACCTACCGCCGCAGCGCTGGCGTTGCGGTAATTGCCGAAGCCTGCCGCGATGTCCCACTTGTCATGGGGATCGAAGTCCAGCGGGTGGAGGGCTGCCAGCGCGGCGGCTCCCGCTCCCACTTTGTTAATCCGGGTGCCCAGTTCTCCTACCTTTTTACCCATGTTGTATATGTTCTGCGTATTATTCTGCACATCATTCTTTACGGCCTGGAGCTGGCTTCCATTGACAGCATCAGTGGAAGTGGCGCTTATTTCACCGGCCGCCACATGGGTAATTTTTTTGCTGCCTGCGTCAATGCCGCCTTTAGTCACAGACGGGCCGCCCTGGATAGCCAGTCCTTTGTTGTCCATCTTCGTATCACCGGTCTTGATGCTGCCGTCGCTGCCGAGATCAATATTTTTTGCCAGTTTCAGATTCAGTTTGCCATTTTCGGAAACGACACCGATATTATTGGCTGCTGCCACTTCTGTCGCGCCGCCGGTAATCTGCAGTGTTTCACCTGAATTTTTAGTAATGGCGCTGCCCGTGTCTCCCGCAAAGGTCAGGCTGCCGGTTCCGCCGCTCCCTACGAGACCGCTCACATCGACTTCATAGTTCTTGGACGGATCATTCTGTGTAAATTTGATTTTCTTCGTGGCTGCATCGTAGGTACCGCCCGTCGTATAGGTATCCTTGGCGGAGACTTTGTATGTATTTGTCGTGGAATCATGAGTAACGGTCACATTATCACCGGCCGTCACATTAGTCTTAGCTGCTGCCGCCGTGGCTTCTACTTTCTTCAGCTGTGCCACATTGACGGCATCGGTATCTGCCGCGCCGGCCGCTACACCGGTGATCTGGCGGGTGATACCTTTGGATGCATCACCTACGGAAACAGCGCCTACAGTCGATTTCCAGGCAGCTGACGTATCCGTAGAAGCCGCTTTGGTGGAGGGGTCATAGCCGCTCACACCCGCTGCCGTATCCACCACACTCCACGAGCCGAGGGCCACGCCGCCGGAGACCTTAGCATGAGAATCATAACCAAAAGCCATAGCAGTTTCTTTCTCCGCTTTACTATTCTTGCCCATGGCAATGGCCCAGTCCGCGGTCGCGGAAGCATTTGTACCTACAGCTACCGCTTCTTCGCCCTTGACTGTCAGATAATTCCCCAGGGCAAGACCTCTCTGTCCGCCGCCGCTATTCGAGCCGATGACTTTATTCCCATGACCGAAAGAGACCCCCAGATTTTCCGCTTCGGAACTGGTGCCTACCACGACACTACCGCCATTTGCCGTATTTGTCATACCGACAGCCACGTTCTGATCACTGCCGCTGGAGTTCTTGGTGTAAATCCATTTTGTCGGATCGTTCGGATCTTTTTCCGCCGTATAGCCGACCAGGTTCCCCACACCGATGACCGTATTCTGTTCCCCGAAGACTTTTGTCAGCTTATGGTCATAATTGTTGTAATCCGTGCCGAACACGGCATTATGGGCGCCTTCCACTTCCAGATTCTGGCCGGCGACGATACTATTGTTTCTTCCGTTTTTCACTCCGGTCAGTTTGTTATTATTGCCAAGAACGGTGCTGTTCACCCCTTTCGAAGAAGAGGAAATACCGAGCACGATGCTGTCTTCCGCCTCGGCGCCGTCATTGTCATAGTTGCTGCCGGCTCCCGTTTTTGTAGACTTGGCGCTGTAATAATGCACTTTCGCCGCACCGGCAGCTGCCTGTACCTTTTTCAGCTGTGCCACATTGACGGCATCGGTGTCATTCGTGCCGGCTGCCACACCGGTAATCTGCCTTGTAGCAGTACTGCCATTACCAACAGATACCGCTGCATGCGTCGCTTTCCATGCGGCCGATGTATTTGCAGAAGCTAATTTGGTAGACGGATCATATCCCGCAATATCCTTGTCAACAGAGGCAACGGAATCCGCTCCGAGCGCTACGCCGCCGTCTTTTTCCGCATTGGCTTCCGAACCGAGTATGACCGCCTTGCTGGCGATTGTAGTAATACCGCCGGCAGAAGAACCCATCACAATCGTATCTTTTGCATTGGAAACCGTGCGGTTCGTACCGATGACAGTTACACCGCTTACATTGGTACCTGTATTTTTATAACCGTTCAGTAAATTATAAGCAGCCTTTTCCGCTGCGGTTCCTGTCAGGGTATTTCCCACCCCGACCAGCTGGGAGCGGTATGCGTAGTCTGCTTTATTTCCGCCGCCGACAGCAAGGACAGCGCCGCCGGAATCATTTCTCCGTATCCCCTCTCTGAGTTTTTCCGCCAATTCTTTGGGGCTATTAGTCAAAAGTGACATGGGATCCGCTATATTGTCCACTGAATTGGTCACTTCATTGCCCGCACCGAAAACCAAGGTACCGTTTGCGTTATGGGTCCGATTGGCAGTCCCTACGACCGCATTGGCGATTCCCGATACACTGCTGCCCGCCGTTTTTGATTCAATGCTGTTAAAGGATCCGTTGATGACTGCTCCGAAATTCTGGGCAGCAAATCCCTGGTTCGTATTTCCGTCATACGCATTCGTCATGATGGAGTAGGCGCCGGTCGTCGTCGCAAACGCACCGGCAGAATAACTGTTCAGTCCGACGGTGGTCGCGCCTACCAAGACGGACAGTTTACGCTTTTCATTATCCGTATTGGAATCTACCGTGGTATCTCCCAAGGCGCCGACATACTTATGGTCGCCGATCATCAGACTGCCGCTGCGGGCATAAGTATTCTGCCCAATGGCAATCCCTGCCGGCAGTAAATGGTCTGTACGGGAAGGATCCGTCGAATGCATCCCGAAACGGAATATTTTGTCCTGCGTTCCCCACATGTTTTCTACAAAAGCATTCTTGCCGATGGCAATACTGCCTTCCTGCATAACATAATCATCAATCTGAGCGTGATCGCCTATCGCAATGGCACCGTTTTTCGTACTGTTATTTCTTAAATTAATATCATTCCCGATTTTAATATTCTGATTCCCCGGTTCTACAAACGTATTGACCCCGTCAAGCGCCGCAGATACAGGGCTTACAGAAATCCCTGTCAATAAAAAAGCCGCCAAAACTGCTGCCAGCGTGTTTTTAGAGACTCTCACCCTCCCGCTTTTTCTCGCTGTGCCCGCAATTTCTGAAACGACGACATAACTGTTCTTCACTCGACTCCAAATGACTTTGTAGATGTGATTCATGTTTTCCTCCCATAAAAAAACAATATAATTTAGAAACGCAATAAAAAGAAGCACCATCCCCATGCTGCCGATACTGCTTTTACATCACCTCTCCCCATAACACTTCATTTGCCTGAAAAGCAGGATACAGAATCCGTAAACAGGAAAATTCCTGCCGGATTTCCCCGCTTTCCTTTCAACACTTATTTTATTAAACAACCTCTGTTTCCATTATAGCAAAAGATTTATCTTATTTCTATATAATTCATACCATTCTACGAATACCTCTGCTCATATCGCTTTCTCATCCACGGCCTCAATGTCTCCCACTGTCATTCAGCACTTTTAGCTGACAGCTCGCAGCTAACGGCTTACAGCTCACAGCTCACAGCTAACAGCTGATAGCTTTTATCTTCTTACGGCTTTCCTCATCACGAATACAGATCCTTCACATTCGCTTTGGATGACGCTTTACCGTCCGTCATCACTCAGAACGGGGACAAAAAAAGAATCTTCATTCTATTCTTTTGCGTCATTCCCCCAAGCCAGTATCCTCCGTCCGGCTTCGCCGGCCACCTCCTTATAAACAAGGAGGCTTACCCAATCCCTATTCTTCCCGTTAGAATCCCTTTCCTTAACACTGTAGCAAATCCTTTGTTGGCGCTTTGAATGACGCCTTACCGTCTCCGGTCATTCTGAACGGAGGCAAGAATGCTTTGTAGGAAAACGGGAAACAAAACGATGAATCGGAGTGAAGAATCTATGACTCGGATGACATCTTACCGTCTTCCTCACTACGGCAGCAGATCCTTCACATTCGCTTCGGATGATGATTAACGTTCCCCTCACTACAACAGCAAATCTTTTGCTGTTGTTTCGTATGACACCTAACGGAAATCATATGCTTCGGCTTTTAACTTACAACTAACAGCTGACAGCTCACAGCTAACGGCTAACGGCTAACAGCTAATAGCTATTACCCTTTTTGCCGGCCGCTCCTGTCATCTGATGTTTGATATCTGATTTGTTTATAAGTGGCGATGGCTTTTTCAAATTCCGCTTTTACAGCGGCAGGCAAATTGTCAGACACGGTTTCGCTTTTCACCATCTTTTCCAAATCCCTGTCGGCACAGATGCTTTCCGCCGGCAGGTCTGCTTCTTTGGCAAGCCGCGCTCTTACTTTTTTCAGATAGAGGAAAAACGCTCTCGTTTCTATGTCTATGGACGCCGTCTGTCCGGCCTGAATCGTTTCCTTTCGTACCGCTGTGATTTTCCCTTTCCGTCCGCGGACGGGTTTTGCCGTTTTGGGAATGACATGTTCTCTTTTTTCCGGTATTTTACTTTCTGTTTTTGGGGAAATACGGCTCCGTTCCGGATGGAGGGCCTGCAAAAAGACCTCTGCGTATTTGTCCGCTTTTTTCGGGCCGATGCCTTTCACACCGCGGAATTCTTCTTCGGTGGCCGGACGGGTTTCTGCGATCCGACAGAGGACTGTATCGGAAAGAATTTGTGATGTCGACAGATTTTCTTTTTTTGCCAAAGAGCGGCGGAGCCGTTCGAGTTTCTCATATATATTTTTTTCTTCTTTTTTGTCTTTTCCTTTTATTTCTTCCGCTCCGCTGAATTCTCCAAGCGCCGCAAGGAAACGTTCTCCATACTTCTTTAATTTGAAAGCGCCGATGCCGTGGACTTCCGCCATTTCTTCTTCTGTCCGCGGGAGGCGGGACACCATATCTTCCAGGGTGGCATCGGAGAATACGACGAAGGGCGGGACGTGTTCTTCCCTGGCAATGGCAAGTCGGAGTCCGCGAAGTTTTTCAAAGATACCGCTTTCCGTTTCTGAAAGGATGGCTTTCTTTTCTACCGCCACAGACGCCATAACATCTTCCGCACCGAAAGCAAAACCCCGTACCGACGCTTTTCTTTCGAGAACAATTTCCGCTTTTTCCGTAAGATGCAGCAGGGGAGATTCGCCGCCGTCACGTTTGAGGTAACCGTCAGCGATGAGGAAATAGATGGCGGTTCTCAAATGTTTGATTTTCGCAAAGGACAGTCTGCCGTAGGTGGGAAGACTGTCCAGGTTCCGTTCCCTGATCATTTTCGTGCGGCTTCCTTTAAGGATATCCGCCACCACGCCGGCGCCGTACCGTTCCTTGAGAGATCTGACGGTTCGGAAAATGAGAACTGCCTCGTCGGTGATATCCACCTTTCCTCTTCCGCTTTCGCAGTTCCCGCAGCGGCCGCAGGTCTCATCAGCAGTCTCGCCGAAGTAATTTAAGATGTAATTCCGCAGGCAGCCTGTGGTGCTGCAATAGCCGTCCATGGCATAAAGGCGGTCATAGTCCATCCGTTTCTGGCCGTCCGTCTGGTTTCCCGATTCGATGAGGTAGCGCTGTATGCCCGCGTCCTGCCCGCTGTAAAGGAGGATGCATTCCGCTTTCGCGCCGTCACGTCCTGCCCGTCCCGCTTCCTGATAGTAGGCTTCCATGCTTTTGGGCATCTGGTAGTGGAGGACGTAGCGCACGTTGCTCTTGTCGATACCCATGCCGAAAGCGTTTGTCGCCACCATGACATGGATGCGGTCGAAGGAAAAATCTTCCTGCCCTTTCTTCCGCGCGCCATCTTCCATGCCTGCATGGTACCGCCCCGCTTTTATTTTCCGGCTTGCGAGCATTTCATAAATTTCGTCCACTGCTTTTCTGGTGGCGCAGTAAATGATGCCGCTTTCTTTCTCGTGGTTCTGCACATAGCGGAGAATGAAATCCCTGCGGTCCGCGCCGTGGATGACACGGAAAGACAGGTTCGGCCGATCCAGTCCCGTACGGAAAACAGCCGCTTTTCCCAGGCCGAGGCTCCGTTTCATATCTTCTTCCACCAAGGAGGTCGCCGTGGCGGTGAAAGCGGTGACTACGGGTTTTGCGGGAAGCGTATCGATAAAGGTTTTTATTTTTTGGTAACTTGGACGGAAATCATGGCCCCACTGGGAAACGCAGTGTGCTTCGTCAATGACGACCATGGACAGGGGCACTTTGGACAGGCAGTCGGTGAAATAGGTGGGTTCCAGTTTTTCCGGCGCCATGTAAAGCAGCTTCAGACGCCCCCGGAACAAATCGCGGAGCCGCTCGATAGATTCGTCAAAAGGCACGGTGGAGTTTACATAGGACGCGGAAATCCCCTGCTCTGCAAGCGCTTCCACCTGGTCTTTCATGAGAGAAATCAAAGGAGAAATAATGATCGTACCGTGGGGAAAGAGGAGGGCGGGAATCTGGAAGCAGACCGACTTTCCCGCGCCGGTGGGCATGACAGCCAGCACATCCCTGCCCGACAGAATGGTTTTGATGACATCTTCCTGCATAGGCCGGAATGTATCATAACCGAAATATTTTTTTAAAAGTTCCGCCGGTTCCATCGTTTCCTCCTTTCTTCAAATACTTTTTTATTATACCAGTTATTTCCCCAAAAGCGGCAAAATAAAAAGGACCGCAGCGGTCCCTTTGTTTCTTTATTTCAAAGCATATCTTTCTTCCACAGCACCAGCGCCGATACGAGGGTCAGCACGAGACCGAGAAGGGTGACCGCAGCAAATCCGATCTCGCTTGATTCCCACGGCACGGGCACATTAATACCCCAAAGGCTGAATATCAAAGTGGGCACGGCAAGAAGGATCGTCACCGAGGTGAGGAATTTCATAATCTGCGACAGACGGTTGGAAATAATCGAGGAGAAAGAGTCCATCATGGACATCAGGATGTTCGTGTAAATTTCCACCATTTCTAAAGCCTGTTTATTTTCAATGATGACGTCTTCCAGAAGATCCTCATCTTCTTCGTACATTTTCAGGAGTGTATGGATGGGGCTGTTGCGAAGACGCATGAGGCGCTCCATGACGTTTTCATTCGCATGAAGGGCGAAGTTGAAGTAGGTCAGAGATTTCTGCAGTTCCAGCATACGGAAGAGTTCTTTGTTCTGCAAAGATTTCCGCACCTGCGTTTCGATGCCGTCCGTCTTTTTATAAATCTGCTGCAGGAAGTACAGGAAGGACGACGATGCGGTAGACAGTATCTGGAAAAGGAATCTTGTCTTTTTATAGGTTTGGAAAGAGGCGTAATTATTATTTATAAACTTCTGGATCACCGTATTATTCTCAAGACACACGGTAACGAATACCTTATCCGTGATAAAAATCCCCAGCGGCAGCGCATCGTAAGCATCTGTCTCCAGGACGACAGGCGTATTTACGACAACGAAAATAAAATCGTCTTCCAGTTCCACGTGGGAACGTTCTTCACGGTCAAGAGCGGTCTGGAGGGAATCGACGGGGATGCCGGTAAGGGCATTCAGCTTTTCCAGCTCCGCCGCATCGGGAGCCGCGCAATTGATCCACGACCCTTTTTCCATTTCCTCAAAAGCGACGGGACAAAGTCTGTGATTTTCATCATGTTTATAAGCGGTAAGCATCGGACTCCCTCCTTTCCATATAAAAGGAAATACCGTCTTCTCCTGTATTTCCATAATAATCCTACCCTCTAATATAGTGATAAAGGGGAAATATGTCAATCAGAAAGTAAGGAACTCTTTTCATCCATCATAAAAGCGCACAGGTCCGGCCCGCACGCTTTTACCTTTTCCTTCAAATTTCTTTTAGGCCTGTTCTTTCTTTCCGGTCACCAGCATCTGGACGATACCGACAGCAAATCCCACCGCAAAGAAACAGATCCAGCCCATGCTGTATTCCGCCAGCGGAAGAGCCGCGAGCATCGGTTCCACGGCACCCAGCTTCAGACCGAACCCGTGAAGCCCGTCACAAAGAGCGGGCACAGCGGTAAAAAGCGTCGTCCATACATATACGCAGCGGCGGCCGTTAAAGAAATTATGCAGGAACGCCAGCGCAATGAGGGAAATGGACATGGGATACAGGAAAAGCAGTACGGGAACAGCATTCTTGATGATCGTCGTCAGGCCGAAGAGCGCCACGAAGAAGCAGACAACGACCATGACGGTAACAAAGGTTTTTGAAGAGATTTTCGGCAGGAGCAGGTTAAAATAGGCTGCGCAGGAAGCCGCCAGACCGACACTGGTGGTCAGGCAGGCAAAGATAACGATCACTCCCAGAATGCCTCCGCCGGCGGCACCAAAGTAGTGGAGCGCCGTTTTTACGAGGACGGGAGCGCCGTTTTCCTGCACACCGATGAGGGATACGGAACTGGCACCGATATAGCAGAGCGCCGCATAAATAACCGCCATGAAAAATGTGGAAATCAGACCGGACCGGAGCGTGTCTTTCGTAATCTGCGCTTCGGAGACCGCGCCGTACATCTTGACCGATTCCACCACGATAATGCCGAAAACAAGAGCGGCAAGGCCGTCCATCGTATTATATCCGTCAACGATCCCCTGCCCGAGAGCTTTCACACCGGTGTCATAAGCAGCTGCCGGTGCCTGCCAGCTTCCCATGGGCGAGGCAATGGCGCTGATAATCAAAAGGAAAAGGAATACCAGAAGGACGGGAGTCATGAACTTGCCGACCCGGGCCACCAGTTTGGACGGTGAAATCGCAAGCCACCAGGTAATGATAAAAAACACCGCGGCAAAAACATAAAGCCCCATGCTCCGCATTTCAGGAGGCAGGTACTGCGCCACAGCAATCTCATATGCCACCGTCGCCGTACGGGGAGCCGCAAAAAACGGTCCGATGGTCAGGTACAGCGCCGTGCAGAAGAAAATGCTGTACGCCGGATGAATACGCCCCGCCAGTTCACGGAGATTCACACCGGAGTAGCAAATGGCAAGAACACCCAAAAGCGGAAGACCTACGCCTGTGATCAAAAAACCGATTGTCGCGGGAATCGTATTTACCCCCGCATTCTGCCCCATGAAGACCGGAAAGATTAAATTCCCCGCCCCGAAAAATAATGCGAACAGCATGAGCCCGATCGCGATAAATGCGTTGTTCGTCTTTTCCCCCATAAAAATCTTCCTTTCTGCTATACTCCAAAACACCCGGGAATTGCAACCGCTCCCTCAAGTAGATACACACTTTGTGTGGTATGTACGCAACATTATATCACACTTTCTGCTAATTATTAACCACTTTTTCAATATTTCCCCGTCTGCCTTTCGGCGGCCGCTCTTCCGTAAGAGACATGCTTTTCCTTGACCGTCCTGTTTTTCAAGATTATGATAAACATATATTATATAAGGAATAATAAAGGAGAATCCCCATGAGCATAAAAGAAGAAGCGGCAAAAATGAAACTGGCGTCGCCCCTTATGGCCTCCGCATCCGCGGAAAAAAGAAATTCCGCGCTCCTTCACATGATTGAAAATCTGGAAGCAGGAAAAGAAAAAATATTTGCTGCCAACAGGATCGATCTTGCCGCGGCAAAAGCATCCGGACTTCCTCCTGCCGTCATGAAACGGCTGGCATTCGATGAAGGGAAGCTGGCAGACAGCATCAGCGGCATCCGGCAGCTCATTTCCCTTCCCGATCCCGTAGGAAAAGTCACTCTTGCCCGCCAGCTTGATGAAGGGCTCCGCCTTTACCGCGTCACCTGTCCCATCGGCGTCATCGCCATGATCTTTGAAGCGCGCCCCGACGCCATGATCCAGATTTCATCCCTCGCGGTGAAAAGCGGAAACTGCGCCATCCTGAAGGGTGGAAAAGAGACGAAAGAAACGAACCGCGTCCTTTTTTCCATCCTCCATGAAGCCTCCACCTCCGCGAATCTTCCATCTGAAGCTTTGTTCCAAGCAGAACAGCACAGCGAAATAGATGAGCTCCTCACCTGCCGCGAATCGGTAGACCTCATCATTCCGCGGGGCTCGAACGCTTTTGTCCAGCACATCATGAGCCGTACAAATATCCCCGTCATGGGACATGCTGACGGTATCTGTCACGTCTATGTGGACAAAGATTATGACATGGCAAAAACCATCCCCATCGTCATTGACGCGAAGACCCAGTACACCGCTGCGTGCAATGCCGCAGAAACGCTTCTCGTCCACCGGGATATCGCCAAAGACTTTCTGCCCGTATTGGAAAAAGCCGCCGGAGAAAAACACATCCGTCTCCGCGGCACAAAAGAAGCGGGAGAAATTATCCCCCTAGACATCATTGAAGACAATGACTTCCGCCATGAGTACCTTGATCTCGTCCTTGCCGTGAAAATCGTCTCCACTGTAGAGGAAGCCATCGATCACATCAACAGGTACGGCTCCCACCACACCGATGCCATTATCACGGAAAACATCAATACCGCCGCACGGTTCATGCAGCTTGTCGACTCGGCTGGTGTTTACCAGAACGCGTCCACCCGCTTTGCCGACGGGTTCCGGTACGGCTTCGGCGCGGAAGTGGGCATTTCCACAGGCAAGCTCCATGCCAGGGGTCCCGTCGGATTGGAAGGGCTCTTGTCATACAAGTACAAGCTTTTCGGCAAAGGCCATATCGTTGAAGACTATGCCTGCCATAAAAAAGATTTCCATTTCAAAGAATTGTAACTTTGGGTGAGGTCTTCATGATCGACTTTTTCCACCGGCACCAATCCGCTTTACGGCGGCTTTCCTTCCTGCTGCTTGCCGCCGTCCTGGGTCTTCTCCTCATCGCCCAGATCGCCGCTTTTGCGGCCGCCCGCATTTTCAGCTATGCCATGAACAGGCAGCACATGCTCCGGGGACATATTTCCGTTGAAAAAATCTCCGCCGACATCGCAGGCTACGTTTCCTTTGAAAACCTGCTCTGGACGGATGACCACGGCATCCCCATCCTCTTTGTGCCTGAAGGGAAAATAAAAGTGCGCCCGGAAGATATCCTCCGGGGCAAACTGCGGGCCACCGCCATTTCCGAGATACGGCTCCGCAATGCTTCCGCAGCGCTCCAGTTTGACAAGAATATGGATGTCGACCTTATCAATAAAACGGCCGCTGAATCCGAACCGGCAGAGGAACGCACAAAAACTCTCCACGAGAAAATCGCCAACTTCAAACGGAACGGACAGAAAATGAAAATGAATATCCACTTGGAAAACTGCCAGCTGGAAGCTTTCTATGAAAACAGGCACTTCCTTCTTTCCCATGTGGACATGCACCTGAATATCGACACCGACGATTCTCTTTTTGTCGACCTGTCCTCCGGCAAATTCGGCGGTACCGCCATCGGCGACAGTGTGAAGATTTACGGTGACATCGACATGAAGAGCGATGAACACACCATTGCCATGAATGTGTCTTTTTACGGTGTCGACCCGGCATCCCTGGGACTGGGAAACAATATCCACGACAAGCTTACTCTCATCGCCGAAGCGGGCGGCCCCGTCGCTTCCCCGAAAGCGGAAGGAAAAATCACCATGGAGCAGCTCCATATCCCTGCCCTTTCTTTCTCTCATCTGGACGGCCATGTTTTCTACCACCATGGGAAAATGAAATTCACCGATGTCACGGGACGTGTCTACGGCGGCACAGTCAAAGCATCGGGAAACTATGACATAGACACAAGGGCTTACGATATCCACCTGGCAGGCAAAAAACTGGATTCCCGCTATCCCGCGAAAGACGCTGCCATTTTCTGCTACGTCGATTTAGAAGGCGACATCCGCTGTGACGGAAATCCGAAAGAGATCATCTCCGAAGGCACCTTTACCTCCGGCAGCGGTCATTACAAACTGATCCCTTTCAAAAAGATACAGGGTGCTTTCCACAACAGAGGAAAAGAGCTGGACTTCTATAACGTATCCATAGAGACCGCCCTCGGCACCTTTTCCACCGACGCTTTCCACATCAGGAACGGCAAACTCCAGCTGGGTGACATCACCCTCACCAATGACAGGGGGGAGGAAACCGATGTAAAAGGCGCCATGGAGCATGCGGAAAACACTTTCCGGCAAATAGGACAGGATATAAAGGAAATAAAAGAACAGATCGGCGGATTGAAACCGTAAGGGCGGTTTCCTCTTTCCCGCTCTTTTCCGTTTTACGCGCCTAGGCAAAACGAGCCGCTTATTTTCACGGCAAAACGCAGAAGGAATTCTTTGCCACTCAATACCGCATCTGCGTAACCGCTATAAAAATTCACCCATAATAAAAATTCCTGCAAGAAAGATTTTCCTTCTTACAGGAGCTTTTATTCTTTTACGCTTCGCCTATGATCGGTTTCTTTTCCGCCACGCCCACTTTCCTCGGATAGGTTTTAGGCGACGGCGCGGTTTTCCTGAAGTAGAGAATCGTCCTTCTCTCTCCCGTAGGGAGCTCCAACTCTTTTCGCTCCATGAGCTCCGCTTTCAATTCTTTCAGGATCTTTCCCGACTGTCTGAGTTCCTCGTCGGCACCAGGTCCTTTCATCGCTGCGAAAATACCGCCTTCCTTCACAAAGGGGATACCCCATTCGGCAATGACGGGAAGCATCTTTACCGCTCTTGCCGTCACCATATCAAAGGTTTCCCTTGTCTTCCTCCGCCGTCCGCCTTCTTCGGCGCGAATATGGAGAATCTTTATATTTTTAATCCCCAGCTTTGCCGCGGCATTCTCTATAAATACAAGTTTCTTTAAGACAGAATCCACCAGCACGACCTGCATATCCGGCCTCAGGATGGCCAGCGGAATTCCCGGAAACCCGGCGCCTGTCCCCAAATCCAGCATACGCCCGTTCTTCGGAAAATATTTTTCCTCATACACGGTCAGCGAATCATAAATATTTTTGACCAGGCTTTCTTCTGCATCTTTGATTCCCGTTAAATTCATTTTCCTGCTCATGGCAATCACCATGGCATTGTACTCTGCCATTTTTCTTACAGCGTCCTCATCCGCTGCCAGGCCGAGCGTTTCCACTATTTCCCTGACGGTCATCATGTCTCCCTTGTGCGGCATACATCTCAAAAATAATTATTTTTTATCAGTATAACAGATTTCACGAAAAGAAAGCCATCCGCTGCTTTCCCATGCATAAAAAAAGAGACATGGGGAAAGCGGATGCTCCCTGTCTCTTCTTTCATACAATTACTGTTTCTTCCTTTTCAGGAAAAAACCGCCTGCCGTCAGCGCGATGCCGATCCCTGCAAGAAAATTCCCTGCCATATGGATCATAAGCTCCCTTTGGTTATTGCCTGAAATAGCGGCGGCAGCTTCCTGCGCATTTTTCGCATTTCTGGCAATTTCCAGATTGGCGGCGCTTTGATCCGGATTAAACAGCAGGATACCGACTCCCACCACCAGTAGTACAATCCCTACAATCAGCATGTTTTTTGGATTACGCATAATACCCTCCTTTTAATTTTTTATCATTATACCACACTCACGCTTCATGTCATAAAGTTTTTTAAGAACCTGATAAGAAAACTAATCAATTTTAAAATAGCTTTCTTCTGCCCTTTAATGATATAATGAAACCGTTTGTGGGAGATCATACTATAGAAACGATTTTATTTACAACAGGAGGCGATTTTAGTGGATTACACCCCCCATCTGACAAAACGAATCGGTTTATTTTTATTGGTACTGGCAGCGGCGATCATGATGCTGACAGGCTGCGGCGGAGGCGGCTCCTCTTCCGGCGGCGGAAAAGAAACATCTGCAAAGCCGACAAGCCAGCTGGAAAAAATCAGCAGCTATGTAAAAGCCACCAACGGTTTCAACGGCCATAATGTAAGATTTGCCTTTGCCATCGACAAAGTCCTGGCGAAGATGAAAGCCGGTGAGGATCTGGACTTTGCCAGTTTCCCCGCTTATGACAGCCTGAAAGAAAACTTGACGGAAGCCAAAGCGGAAAGCAGCGGTTTCTCCGATATTGATGAAAGTACGACAGCCGTACTTAAGGTATTGGATGAAATGGTTCCCCTGACCGGCAAAATGGAATCTTACTATAAATCCAAGGAATATACCACGGATGGGCATCAGAAAGGCCGTGAAATGGTCGCCTCTTATCTGAAACTCTATGACCAGTTCAACGAGGAATACGGCAAACTGGACAGTGCCATCAGCCGGCACAATTCCGAACTCCGCGACCTTCTGATAGAAGAAATGAAAAAGTCACCAATCCCTTATGTGAAATCTCATCATAGGGCTCAATCTTCATTTCCCTCATAAACTGCTTTACAATATCCAGAATCTCCCTGTTTTCCTCAACTCCCAGCAGGCAGTCCTCTGCTTCAACAATGGCATGTGTCCGCCCTGCATAGAATCCGGCAATTACATTTCCGTCCTTATCCTTTCCAAAGGGAAACTGGGCCTTGTTCCTGTATCTCCAGGGCTCCTCCATCCCCATGATAGGAAGCATATGAATCTCATCCTCATCAAATTTGCCTATACGAATCAGATTATTCATCACCTTCCTCTCTTTAAATTTCAGCTGTTCTTCATAACTCATGGCCTGAAGCTGACAGCCACCACATTGCCTTGCTACCGGACATGACGGAATGACACGGGAGACTGACGGTTCCAGAACTTCCATGAGCCTGGCAAATCCATAAGATTTCTTCATCTTCATGGCCTTTGCCCGCACCACGTCGCCAATCACAGCATCCTTGACAAACCAGATATAGCCATCCACTTTTCCCACACCTGCTCCGTCCTCATTCATATCCTCTATTGTCACAATAAATTCCTGATTCTTTTCCATACAATTCACCTATCCTTTCATTCAATTATTATTATGAGCGATTATTGCTCTCCATTATTTCATCCTGTTATCTTATCCTGTTATTTCATCCCATCCAACCACCAACATACTTCCTCCATCCCCGCCCCATTATCACAAAAGGCCGAAAACACACTGGTCAAGGACACATCCTGCAATCCCCTACCCAAACTAAATGTTTTCAGCCTTATATATTCGGTCCTGTTATTTCTCTTTATTATCCAACCTCAACGCCTATTCCGTTGTCTTCCTGATATTAGACTCCAGCAGCCGGTTGTATCCCAGCCATCCTTTATTCTCCCCGCCGGACTGCAGCGCCTCTATCATGGTCTCCATCTTGGCATCCGTGTTATCGGCAAAGTTAAGGGCCAATGCCTCCAAAAGCGCCGGCTTCTTGGGTGAGCCGTACTCTAATTCCCCGTGATGGGCCAAAATACAGTGTTTAAGCTCTGTAGCCAGCTTCTCCGGAAATCCCGGTATAGAGCGGATACTTTCACCCACCATCTCAGTACCAATGATAATATGGCCCAGAAGCTGTCCATCGTCAGTATAATCATTCTCCGGAAAGCGTGAAAGTTCCCTGGTCTTACCAATATCGTGGAAGATAGCAGCTGTCAGCAGCAAATCACGGTTAATCATCGGGTAATATCCGGCATAGTAATCGCACAGCTTTGTCACACTGAGCGTGTGTTCCAGCAGGCCGCCAACGAATCCGTGATGCACGGTTTTAGCTGCGGAATGGAACTGGAACGCCTTTGCAAATGCCGCGTTCTCCACAAAATAGCCGCTCAGCAGCTTCTGAAGATAGGGATTCTTCACACTTCTTATGTATCCCAGCAGCTCCTCGTACATTTTCTTTATATCCTTCTTTGACACCGGCAGGGAATCCGCCTCCACATACTCTCCCTCCTGGGCCCTGCGAATCCGGCGCACATTCAGCTGGAAGGAGTTCTGGAACAGAGTCACATCCGCCTCCACATGAACGTAATCCATGGTCTCAAATTTCCCGACTCCCGGAGAACCCAAATCCCATATCTTGGCGTCAATGGTACCTGTCTTGTCCTGCATTACCAGATTGCCGTATTCCTTGCCATTCTTCGTGAGGGCAATCTGCTTGTTCTTGCACAGGTACACATCTGCAATGTGCATACCTTCCCTGAAGGTGTCGATATATCTCATGTTCAATTTTCCTCTTCTTTCTATTTTATAAACCTACTTTAAAAACCTAATTATTACCCTATCTATACGCCTGGCAGTCCATACCGCCATCCATACCGCTATCTGTCATCCGTCCAACGCATTCCACTCCCTGACAGCAACGCAGCCAGGCGGTTAACACTGCCTGGCCCCTTTGCCTGACTTCTTACATTACCTGGCGCAAACTGCCGCCTGTCCACTGCCGCCGCCGGGTACCAAACTCTCCGGCTATCATTTTTCCCCGGTTCCAGTTCCTTCCAAAACCCCAGCCGCTACCTGGCTCCAACCGTCACTGAAAACTCAATTTCCTTATATTCATCCTTACCGTTTCTCAGGACCGCCACCTTTATCTTATCTCCTGCGTGCAAGCTTTCCACCTGGTTCTGGAAATCCTTCAGGCTTCCCACCTTCTCGCCGTTCATCCATGTGATGATATCCCCTGGCTGTATGCCTGTGTTATATGCGGGGCCGTCTGTCACTGCCGCTATCACATAGATACCGGAAGGCATTCCGCTGTCCGCCATGGCCTGGCTTACTTCCTGTCCCTTGATGCCGAAATACGGAGCCGGAATACCGTTGCTCATCATCTCCAATATGCCTTTATAATCAGATATGGCCACCACCGTGGTCATCCTGCACACGCCATCCTCGTCGTACTTGTCCGTGACCCATCCGATGAGCTCACCCGAAGTGTTCAGCAGAAATGTCCCCGCCTCCGCGTCTCCGCTGGCGCTGGTATAGAACACCCTGGAACTGCCGTCCACCGTATGGACATTGCGCACCACATAGGATATATTTCCATAATCACTGGAATGGACAATACCGGCCGGCGCGCCGATAGCCACCACCATGTCGCCCTGCTTTACCCCGTAAGAGTTGCCCAGCTTGATGGCCTCCACCTTCTTAAACTGCTCGCTGTCCATCTGGCCCGCGTCCACGCTTACCACAGACAGTCCCATAATGGTATCGCTCTGCTTCACGATTCCGGCCATCATGGTTCCGTCCGGAAACGCCACCTCGATGGAATCAGCTGCCTCCACGGCCTTGTCCGGCGTGAGAATCAGTATCTCAGTGCGGGTCCTGGCTATGACCACTCCTGAGAACTGTCCTGATGTCTCGATGGGATTGTCAAACCAGTCCTTCTCATGCTGAATGGAATGGACCACCACCAGACTGTCATCCGCGTCACTGGCAATGGTGCGAAGATTGCTGTACAGTTTATTCAAATCATCAATGGAATAACGGTATTTCTCCATCTCGGAACGTACCATCTCATCCACTGCCTCGGTCATGACCGGTTCTGTGGGCTCAGTCTCCATCGCCACAGGCGCCGTGGTTTCCGGTTCATCCTTTGGTATGGTAATCTGGCTGCTCTCCTCAGGAGTCTCCTGGCCTAAAATTCTCTCAGCCACAGGTCTGCTCACAACAAAACAAATGGCCGACAACACGCCAAACAGAACGGCACAAAAAATGGTCAACAGGATTTTCCGGGCAATCTGCCGTCTGGTCATGGGCTGCCGGACAATCTTCTCATTAATAAAACGATGAGACTTGTCCGGAGTCTGGTCCTGCCGGTCTAAATCTCTATGCTGGTCAGCACGTTTATCCGCCATAGTACTCCTCCTTGCGAAGACTCTTACCCTCTATTATACGTTTCTTCCCAGTATTATGCAAGATTTTATATATGAAAAGATAGTAAAAAAGATAGTAAATATCGTTTTTTATGGTATAATTTAAATGTCGGCTTTTGGGAAAAAGTCCTTTTAAATCCAGCATTTTTACGGAAATCACAGGTGAAATCAATGAATCAGAAAGCGTTAAAAACTTTAGAATATGATAAAATCATAAACCAGCTCACAGAATATGCGGCTTCTCCTCTCGGAAAAGCCCTCTGCCAGAACCTCTCTCCTTCCTCTGATTTGGAAGAGGTGCGCACCTGGCAGGCACAGACTACGGATGCAGTGACACGGATCCGTCTTAAAGGTTCCGTGTCATTTTCAGGTATCAGGGATATCGGAGATTCCCTGAAACGCCTGGATATCGGCAGTTCCTTAAGCATACCCGAACTGCTCTCCATAAGCTCCCTCCTGACCGTGGCAGCCAGGGCTAAGGCCTACGGACGCCATGACGGGGAAGATGACGCAAGGGGAACCGGCGAACCCCAGGATGACTTCGACTCCCTGGAACCCCTGTTTGCAGGACTGGAGCCACTGACCCCTCTGAACAATGAAATCAAACGCTGCATCCTCTCTGAGGACGAGGTTGCAGATGATGCCAGTCCGGGATTATCCCATGTGCGCCGTTCCATGAAGGTGACAGCTGACCGCATCCACACCCAGTTAAACTCCATCCTCAACTCCAACCGCTCCTATCTTCAGGACGCGGTTATCACCATGAGGGACGGGCGTTACTGCCTGCCTGTAAAGTCAGAGTACAAAAAT
>ENA-OPTX01000224-OPTX01000224.1-human-gut-metagenome-genome-assembly--contig:-NODE-224-length-42368-cov-6.435493_pt1 | contig 42368 bp, 36 predicted proteins | sample MGYA00241465_ERZ501922 | MGnify/ENA primary metagenome ERZ501922 (study PRJEB25962, sample SAMEA2042399) | human gut metagenome | biome: human gut; feature: human-associated habitat; material: faeces...
ATGTTATCAGCAAAAATATGATTATCGCAGACCGTAAGCAGCTTTTGAATGGTAACTCCTTTATTCTCGGTGTATCCGGTGGTGGTAAGTCGTTTGCAGCAAAGGGAGAAATCATCAATCAGGTGCTTTCTTCAGACGCAGATATTATCATCATCGACCCTGAGCGAGAGTATTCACAGCTTGTCAATGCAATGGGCGGAGAGGTAATCAATATTTCTGCTACTTCCGACAATCACATCAATGCAATGGATATGAATAAGGATTACGGCGACGGTGCAAACCCTGTCATTTTGAAATCCGAGTTTATTATGTCCCTTTGTGAACAGCTTATCGGAGGAACAAATCTCGGAGCGAAGCAGAAGTCTATCATTGACCGTTGCACGGCAAGCGTGTATCGCAGTTATCAGCAGAATGACTATCAGGGACATATACCGACCTTGCAGGATTTCAGGGCAGAACTTTTGCAGCAGGACGAACCGGAAGCAAAGGAACTGGCACTTGCTATTGAGCTTTTTACACACGGTTCTCTGAACACCTTTGCAAAGCAGACGAATGTGGATACTAACAATCGCCTTATCTGCTATGACATTCTTGATTTGGGTAAACAGCTTATGCCGATTGGTATGCTTGTTGTCCTTGACTCTATCCTGAATCGTATCACACAGAACCGTGCAAAGGGTAAGAATACCTTTATCTTTATTGATGAGATTTATCTTCTGTTCCAGCACGAATACTCTGCAAATTTCCTCTTTACCTTGTGGAAGCGTGTGAGGAAATACTCTGCATACGCAAGCGGAATTACCCAGAACGTCGATGACCTTTTGCAGAGTCACACAGCAAGAACAATGCTTGCAAACTCAGAGTTCATTATTATGCTGAATCAGGCTTCCACAGACAGGCTTGAGCTTGCAAAACTCCTGAATATTTCCGACCTCCAGATGTCCTATATCACGAATGTGGAAGCAGGACACGGACTTATCAAGGTGGGAAGTTCGCTTGTACCGTTTGCAAACAAATTTCCTAAGAACACGAAACTTTATAAACTGATGACGACCAAGCCAGGCGAAGCGTAAGGAGGGATTTACAATGTCTAAAATTCAATTTCGCAATGCTGCACACAGAGATTTTGTATTGGAAAATCTGGATAAGTGCAAAGTCAACGACTGCTATCACAGAGCATTTTTCTATGTGATGGGTATTTCAGAAGAAACGAGAATGAACATCGGAAAGATGTTTGATTTCAAGAGGGACTGCATCATACCGGAAGGTATGCACGGCGGTTGGCAGACAAGTGGCACAGTCAAGGTCTGCCACCTTGCCTTTAATCTCTGGAATGGATTTACGGAAGAAGGCAGGGAAAACCTCTATACACCGGAGGAACTGTTCTGTTGCGGATATGCTCCGTATTTTATGGAGGGTATCAAGTTGAGGTATCCGGAGTATTGCAGGGATTTGACCCCGCCTAAGAGAAACGATATGGAAAGGTAAGAGAAAATGAGCAGAAAAATCTATATCATTATTGCGGTGGTGCTTACAGTAGTGTTGTCTGTAAGCACCTTCTTTATTATCCGCAATCACATTGACTCTGCCAAGCAGAGTGAAGTCTATGATAACCTTGCGGAGATTGTGGAGGACGAGCCGCCAAAGGAAAATGAGGGTGTGACGTTTTCGGAAGATAAGGACTATCTTGCAGAATATCTTGAACTCTATCGGCAGAATGAGGATATGGTGGGGTGGATAAAGGTTGAGGATACCAATATCAATTATCCGGTCGTACAGTCTGTAAATGAGCCGAACTTTTACCTGAAGCACAAGTTTGATAAGACCTATTCCGCTTATGGCTGCCCGTATGTGCAGGAAAATTGCGATGTGCAGAAACCTTCAGACAACATCATTATATACGGACACCACATGAATGACGGTTCTATGTTTACGGGACTGATGAAGTACAGAAACAAGAGCTTTTGGGAAGAACATAAGGTTATTACTTTTGATACACTGACGGACAGACACCAGTATGAAGTGATTGCAGTCTTTAAGACGGTTGTTTATACAAATAGCTCCGACAGCTTTAAGTATTATGAGTTTACGGATGCAGAAAATGCGGCAGAGTTTGATGCGTATGTTGCTAAGTGCAAGGAACTTTCTCTGTATGATACCGGAGTATCGGCAGAGTATGGCGACAAGCTGATTTCTCTTTCTACTTGTGAATATTCAAGAAACAATGGCAGGCTTGTTGTTGTCGCTAAGAGAGTGGATTAACCCCCACTCTCTATTATTTTTCGAGAAAGGAGGAAATCGATGGCTGATATAAAAACAAGAGATACAAGCAAAGGTACAATCAAGACCATAAATAAGGCAGCAGTTGCCACGGAGCGAATGAAGAAAGCCTATGTGATGACGAAAGATAAGGCAGAACATTCCACCAACGCTTCGGAAAATTCCGCAGAGGAATATGCTTCCGATAAAATCGAAGCGGCAACGGATAGGACTGTTCACGAAACAGCATACCGTGCGGATAAAGTCGGCAGATGGGGTGTGCGTGAAACAAGACAGAATTATCAGAAAGCCAAAACGGGAATTGAGAATTTCAAGACCAAGCGTGCAGAGAAGCAGCTTCAAAAACAATCGGTCAATCCTGTCGGAAAACAGAGCATCCGAACTCTGGAGCGTACGGAGAAAACAATTAAACAGTCTGCAAGGTCGGCAGGAAATACGACAGTCAAGACCGTATCGAAAGGTGCAACCAATACTGTTCAGAGGTCGGTCAAGACCGCAGAACAAACGGCAAAGACTTCTATTAAGACCACAAAAGAAGCTACCATTATAGCACAGAAAACAGCAAAAACAACAGCCAAAGCAACACAGAAAGCGGCTCAGACGGCAAAGAAAGCGGCGAAAGCCACAGCAGATACCGTCAAAGCGACAGCGAAAGCTACTGTTGCGACAGTCAAAGCGATTATTGCAGGGACAAAAGCACTTGTAGCAGCAATCGCCGCAGGAGGTTGGATAGCGATGTTGATTATTATGATTGTCGTGTTGTTTGGTGCTGCCGTAGCAATGTTTGGAGGAGGAAGTGACAGTAATTCCTATACTCCGGTAAGTGCAGAGGTAGAAGCCTATGAACCCATCATACAGAAGTATGCCAAAGAGTATGGCATTCCTGAGTATGTAGAACTTATCAAGGCGGTTATGATGCAGGAAAGCGGCGGCAGAGGACTTGACCCAATGCAGGCAGCAGAGGGCAGTTACAATACGAAGTATCCGCACGAACCTAATGGAATTAAAGACCCTGAATATTCTATCCAGTGTGGTGTTCAGGAATTGAAAGCGGCTCTTACCTCGGCAGAGGTGGAAAGCCCGATTGATATGGAGCATATCAAACTTGCCTTGCAAGGCTACAACTTCGGTAATGGGTATATTTCTTGGGCAAAAACAAATTACGGTGGATATTCCTATGCCAATGCAGTAGAATTTTCGACAATGCAGGCTTCCAGACTTGGGTGGAGCAGTTATGGAGATACGCAGTATGTCGCTCACGTTCTGAGGTACTATCCGTATGGGCGAGCCTTTACTGCCGGAGGTAATCAGGCGATTGTTGAGGTTGCCTTGACACAGCTAGGCAATCAGGGCGGACAACCTTATTGGAGCTGGTATGGCTTTAACAGTCGAGTGGAATGGTGTGCTTGCTTCGTATCTTGGTGTGCTGACCAATGCGGATATATTGAAAGCGGACTTGTTCCGAAATTTGCAGGTTGTGTGGACGGTGCAAACTGGTTTAAGTCAAATGGAAAATGGCAAGACCGCACTTATGAACCAAAGGCAGGAGATATTATCTTCTTTGATTGGGAAGGCGACGGTACAACAGACCACGTTGGTATCGTAGAGAAGTGTGAGAATGGCACAGTTTATACCGTAGAGGGTAACTCAGGCGACGCCTGCAAGCAAAGACAGTACGCAGTCGGAAGCAGCAATATCTATGGATACGGATGCTTATGTGATTAGTCACATAAAACTCCTTATGTAGAGAAAGCACTTATGTAAAGAGAATGGGTAAATCTTTCATAATACCGAGAGATTTACCCATTTTTATATATCAAAACTTTACATAACACATAGGCTGTTCATCTCCTGACGATATACTTGGCACAGGAGGTGTTCAAAATGGAAAATAAAAAAATCACGAACCTTGAGGAACTAATTAACCAAACAAAACAGAACCTGAAAGACACAGGATACAGCTCAACGTCCCTCTGCGTGCATGGGAAAATATGGAGGGAGCTTTCCGAATATCTTTCCTCAAAAGGGATTGCATCCTATGCGCCAGTAAACGGTCTGGATTACCTGCATTACAAAATCAATTATCCAGAAGTCCTTGAAAGAACCCTTACGCATGACGAACGGGATTTCATCAGAGCCATCCGTTTCCTTAACGAATATCAGGAAAACGGCGCAATCCCTTCAGCCCTTCCACGCAGGCGTATCATATGGGACAGCGAAACAGAAAGCCTGCGGGAAGAGTTTGAAGTTTTCTGCCAGGAAAACCTGAACAGCAGGTCAACTGTAAAATCACGGATGTATGCTGCAAGCCGTTTTATGCAGGTTGTCCTTATTGACAAACAGGTAAAAGTTGAAAAAATCGATGCTAAAACCATATCAGAGTACGCCGCTGGACTAAGCGGCTACTCAAAAGCCACTGCAACCGTCCATTTGGCAGGGCTGCGCTTTTTCTTCCGCTTTCTTTATGAAAAAGGATATGTTAAGGCAGATGTTTCCCCCTTTGTGCCACGGCTTCATGGCGCGACTGGCGAAAAAATACCGCATATCCTCAGTGAAGATGATGTCAGGAAACTCCTTGCTTCCATCGACAGGGGGAACCCGATTGGGAAAAGGAATTACGCAATCCTCTTAATGGCGGCGCTGCTCGGAATGCGTGACAGCGACATCACGAACCTTACCTTTTCCAATCTGGACTGGGAGAAAAACTGCATTACATTTTTTCAAAAAAAGACCAGCCGCATGGTAAAGCTCCCATTACTGCCAGCAGTAGGCGATGCGTTGGTTGACTACCTTAAATATGGCAGGCCGCAGACTGACAGCAGCTATGTGTTTGTCAAGCATAAAGCCCCGTTTGAAAAAGCTGTGTCTTTTTATTGTGTCATGTCTGTATGTATCAGCAACGCAGGCATCAGCGTGGGAAAAAACGTCAGCCATGGGCTGCATATACTCCGCCACACACTGGCGAGTGAGCTGGTGCGGCAAGGGGAAGCATACAGCACGGTATCGGCAATCCTCGGGCACTCTGGAATCGGCTCAACGGACGCCTACACCCATATAGACCTTGACGGGCTGCTTAAATGTGCATTGGAACTTCAGGAGGTGACGGCACATGAATGAATATATCGGAAAGCTGTGCTTTGAAAGCCAGTTTGCGCAGGAACTCACAGGCTTTATCCGTGAAAAGCAGGGGCTTGGAAACAAATACATATGCGAGATGCGGAATTTATGGCACTTTGACAAGTTTGTGAAAGAGAACGGCTTTCAGGAAAATACCATTACAAAAGAAATATTTGAAGCATGGACTTCCAAACGTATTTATGAAAGGGATAAAACCTGCGAAAACCGGCGGAATACTTTCAGACAGCTCTGCCAGTACATTGTAAGGTCTGGCGGGGACGCTTATGTGCCGCCCGCTATGGCACGGTTAAGGACAGACAGGACATACCGCCCGCACATATTTACAAATGAGGAATTACGGAAATTTCTTGATGCAGCCCGTGAAATGGAACGCTCTGAAAAAAGGCGGAAAGTTTTCTATATGCTTTTTTCTCTGCTCATATGTACGGGGATGCGGCTTGGGGAAGCGTTGAATCTGGAAAAAAGCGATATATCTTTTTACAATGGCCATGCCGTAATCTCCATAAGGGAAGCTAAATTCAATAAAGAGAGAAAAATACCACTGGCCGAAGAAATGACAGCCCAATTCAAAGAATACCTTCAAGAAACCGCCCTTCTTTTTCCAGACAGCACGGCGGTCTTTCCTGCCGGGCACGGACAGGCGTATTCAGAACACGAAGTATATGTGACATTCCGCAAAGCGCTCTGGAAAGCGGGAATCTCCCATGGAGGCGCAGGGAAAGGGCCAAGGGTGCATGATTTCAGGCACACATTCGCAGTAAAGTCACTCCGCAAACTTGTCCTGCATGGTGAAAATATCATGGCAGTAATGCCGCTGCTCTGCCAGTATCTCGGCCATAAAAACACATCGTCCACACAAACATACCTACAGTTTACAGCAGATATGTTCCCTCATGTAATAACTGCCGTAGAATCGTCTTTTGGGGAAATCGTCCCTAGAATGGAGGAAGAATGAAAAAACCAACCGACTTTTCAAGAATCTTAGCAGACTACTTAACAACTTACCTGCCTTCACTGCGGAATGTGACAAGGAACACAGTTTCTTCATACTGTGACACGTTCCGCCTTCTGCTCACATTCTGCCGTGATGTTTACGGGTTAAAAGCAGAGAGCCTGGGCATATCTGACTTTTCGCCCGATATGATACAGGATTTCCTTTCATGGCTGAAAAATGAACGGGGAAACAGCATCTCCACGCGAAACCAAAGGCTGGCGGCAATACGGGCTTTTTTCAGATATGCGGAGGTGGAAAGCCCTGAAAATATGCTGCTGTGCCAAAAAATCATACAGATACCTTTTTCAAAACGTGAAAAGCCTGTCATGAATTACCTGTCCGTTGAAGAGATGGGCGAAATCCTAAGACAGCCAGACCAGTCAACGGCTTACGGCAGGCGTGACCTCTGCTTTTTAAGCCTGCTGTATGATACAGGCGCAAGGGTGTCAGAAATCCTGTCTGTCAGGGTGCGGGATGTCCGCCTGGAAAATCCCGCCAAAGTAATCCTGTTTGGGAAAGGGCGGAAACTGCGGGAAGTCCCGATACTTTCCAATACGGCAGAGCATTTGAAACGGTACATTTCAGAAAATCATCTGGACATGCCCGTAAAGTTAGACAGGAATTTATTCCAGAACCATCAGGGCAGGCCATTAACCCGTGCGGGAGCTGCTTACATACTGAAAAAATATGCCGCAGCCGCAAACGTGGAAACACATGTTTCACCCCATACCCTCCGCCATACCAAAGCCATGCACTTGCTTGAAGCAGGAGTAAACCTTTTTTATATCAAGGATTTCCTTGGGCATGAGGATATATCCACTACGGAAGTGTATGCCAAAGCAAGCATAGAAACACAGCGGGCGGCTCTGGAGAAGCATTCGATTGTGACGGCACCAAGCACACCGTCTTGGGCAACAGATACGGATACTTTAGAATGGCTGAAATCTTTTGGGAAGCAACAATAATTATGTAAAGAAATATATGTATCGAAAGCAGAGAACGCTGCATTCTAACGGCTATTTCTCTGCTTTCTTTTCATAATTACTTTCTCTACATAAGGTATTCCGGCATATTAAAAATTCCAGACGGTGTCTGGAAAATCGAAAAGATGGCTGCTCGGTTGAGTAGCCATCGGGTACATTATGAGAAATCGGTTGTTTCTCTGTTATTCAGGAAAATATGGTGTGTGTGATAAGTGAAGCTGAAAAGCATATCGGCATTTTCTTTACTGCCGTCTAAAAAGGAAATATCATCGGCAAGGATAAAAAGAATTGCTAACAGCTTCTTGATATATCCAGTGTAGCAGGCATAATCTACATAGATGTTGGCGATATATCCCTCGGCAAATTCTATCAGGTCAGCGTCAATTTCAAAGCTGTTGGATAACTCGTAAACGTTCTTGATGAATTTGTCCTTATCAGCAATTCGTTCTTTACTTGGAACACTTCTGCGGTTCTTCTGTATGAATTTCAAAAAATCATCAGCTTCCGTAAAGTCAGGAGTGATTGTGTTGCCAGTTCCCAAATCTGTTTTGTAATCCTCAAATTTCTCTTTTTCAAACCGATTACTGAATATTATCTTTTGTTCGTCCATTCCTTTTTACCCCTAAGTTTCTTCTATGGAGATTGTTTAACTTGGCTCTTGGGTTGTGATTTGTCTTTCGCCATTAACAATCGTGAATTACTACTTTTGTAGTATAACATAAAAATAGTTGGGAATCATCACTAATAGTTGGTTTAACTTCCTTTGGGTGCGTGTGATTTGAAATCGACTTAACCTATACTATTAGTTATGGAAACACACTAAGGGAGGTGATGTGATGAAGCTCGATACAATCGGCAAGAATATAAGAAAGTTCCGACTTGCAAGGAAATTACGCCAAGAAGATTTGGCTGAGAAAACAGATTTGACAACAAATTATATTGGCATGGTTGAGCGTGGAGAGAAAATTCCGTCACTCGAAACTTTCATAAAGATAGTAAATGCTTTAGGTGTATCATCGGATATGGTTCTTACAGATGTTCTGGAAACGGGATATACAGTCAAGAACTCAATGCTGAATGAGAAGCTTGAAAAACTTGTTCCTGAAGATAGAAACAGAATTTATGAAGTCATAGATACACTTGTGAAGCAGTCAAAGCAAATACTTCCATAAAACACAGAAGTTCGTCCTAATCGACGAGCTTTCTTTTTTTCAGTATAAAAAATTTCAGCTATCGACAAATTTTTCGGGACTTCGACAGAGCAAATATGCTATAACAACAACTGTCAGTGATAGACACATACTAATAGACATAGGAGGAAGTAGAAGTGAACGACATTTTCAGACAAATAGCAAAAGAAAATGGAACAACCGAAAAAGCAGTAAAAGAGGAAATGCAGTTTGCCATTCGGGAAGCAATGAAAAGTGCTGAACCGGAAGCAATCGCTTTTTGGAAAGCAGTTGCACCGGACGGAAAAGAGCCGCCGATAGAAAAGGTCATAGCAATGATTGCATTGAATGTTAATAATAGAATGTATAATTGAGGTGCTTCGGCATCTCTTTTTTAGTATTCTTTAAAAGAGTCGTGTTAGGTGTTTGTAAAAAGTGACACCTTAGTGTCTGAAAGGTTACATTTCTGTCCAAAATCTTGAAATGCCTGAAAATTTAATATATAATGTTAAATGATTAACTGTAACGAAGAAGAATTATAAGATGAAGAGGTGTTACTGATGAAGATATGCTATAACAAACTTCAAAAACTTATGATTGACAATCAAATGAAAAGACAGGATTTAATGCGTGCAGCCGAAATCACATCATACGCTGCAACGAAGATAAATAAGAATGAGCCGGTATCTCTTGAAGTACTGATGAGGATATGCCAGGTATTTCACTGTGACATCGGAGATATATGCGAAGTTATTTTAGATGAGTAGAAGCTCGATAGGGTCATAAGTACAAGATGCGGGAGAATTTACAATGGAATTGATAAATAATACAACAAAAACATTAAGAGATGATTTATCAGTTGAAATCAAGGAGGGAAGCAAGCTGTCAATTGCGGCGGCATGCTTCTCTATTTATGCTTTTCAGGAATTAAAAAAACAATTATCAGACATAGATGAATTACGATTTATATTTACATCTCCGACTTTTATAACAGAAAAGGCAAAAAAGGAAAAGCGAGAATTTTATATTCCACGACTGAATCGTGAGCGTAGTTTGTATGGTACGGAATTTGAAATAAAACTTAGAAACGAACTTACGCAGAAAGCAATAGCAAAGGAATGTGCAGAGTGGATTAAAAAGAAGGTCAGCTTCAAATCTAATATAAGTGATAAGACAATTCAGGGTAGCATTGTCGTAGATGATATTGGCTATACCCCGATTAACAATTTTACAACAATTGAACTTGGCTGCGAAAAGGGCAATGTAATCAGTACAACCATTGTTAAGGACAATTCCTTGGCAAAGACCTTACTTGCAGATTTTAATGAGATTTGGAACGATAATAAGGTGTTGCAAGAAGTTACCGATGAGGTAATTGACAGCATTACAGCAGCATATAATGAAAATTCTCCGGATTTTATCTATTTTGTGACATTGTACAATATTTTTAATGAGTTTTTGGAAGATGTTTCAGAAGATGTGTTGCCTAATGAAGCAACGGGATTTAAAGATAGCAAAATTTGGAGTATGTTGTATAACTTCCAAAAAGACGCAGCTCTTGCTATCATCAATAAACTTGAGAAATACAACGGATGTATTCTTGCAGACAGTGTAGGTCTTGGTAAAACATTTACGGCACTTGCTGTTATTAAATATTATGAAAACAGAAATAAATCTGTACTTGTACTTTGCCCTAAAAAGCTGACAAATAACTGGAATACATATAAAGATAATTATGTCAATAATCCGATTGCTTCTGACCGTTTGAGATACGATGTGCTTTATCATACCGACCTTAACAGAACACACGGAAAATCCAATGGTCTTGACCTCGACAGATTAAATTGGGGTAACTATGACCTTGTCGTTATTGATGAATCACATAATTTCCGTAACGGAGGAAAAATAGTTGAAAATCCAGATGAAAATGATAAAGAAAATAGATATGTAAAACTTCTAAAAAAAGTTATTCGTGCAGGCGTAAAGACAAAAGTGCTTATGCTTTCGGCTACACCAGTAAATAACCGTTTTAATGACTTGAAAAACCAGCTTGCACTTGCGTATGAAGGTCATACGGAGTACATAGATGATAAATTAAATACAACACGTTCCATTGACGATATATTTAAAAATGCACAAAGAGCATTTAATACTTGGAGTAAATGGGAACCTTGCGATAGAACGACAGAAAATTTGCTTAAAATGCTTGATTTTGATTTCTTTGAAGTGTTGGACAGCGTTACGATTGCACGTTCAAGAAAGCATATTCAGAAGTATTATGATACGTCTGATATAGGTACATTTCCGACAAGGCTAAAACCTATATCACTAAGACCGCATTTGACTGACCTTAAATCAGCAATTACATATAATCAGATATTTGAACAACTTATGCTGCTGACGTTAACTATATATACACCGACACATTTTATTCTTCCGAGTAAGATGGAAAAGTATGCTCAAATATATGAGGACAATAAAGTAAATGTCGGATTTACGCAGGCAAATCGTGAACAAGGTATCCGTAGACTTACTGCAATCAATTTAATGAAGCGTATGGAAAGTTCTGTTTATTCTTTCAATTTAACGCTTACTCGAATTAAGGAATTGATTGAAAGCACTATTAAGACAATTGAGGAATTTGATAAATATTCTGATACAAGTCTTGACCTTACTGATATTTCAGATATAAATGAGTTTGACGATGAAGACCAGAATACAGATGACTTATTCTCTTTTGGTAAAAAGGTAAAAATCAGTCTTGCGGATATGGATTATGTATCATGGCGAGATAGCCTGAAAAAAGACCAAGATACACTGGAGCTTCTTACTCTTATGGTTGGGGATATAACGCCAGAACATGATTTGAAACTGCAAGAATTGATGAAGATAATTGACAATAAGTTAAGTCATCCAATAAACGAGGGAAACAAAAAGGTCATTGTATTTACGGCTTTTGCTGATACAGCAAGATACCTTTACGACAATGTAAGTACTTATGTGAAAGAAAAATATGGATTGAATACAGCTATGGTATCCGGTTCAATTGAGGGACGCACAACTTGTCCAAAATTAAAAAATGACCTGAATACGGTATTGACTTGCTTTTCGCCAATCTCAAAGGACAAAAAACTGTTAATGCCGAATGATAATACAGAAATTGATTTCCTTATTGCTACCGACTGTATTTCAGAAGGTCAGAACTTGCAGGATTGCGACTATCTGATAAATTATGATATACATTGGAATCCGGTTCGTATTATCCAGCGTTTCGGACGTATTGACCGTATCGGAAGTAAAAATAAAGTTATTCAGCTTGTAAACTTTTGGCCTGATGTAACTCTTGACGAGTACATCAATCTAAAAGCAAAAGTTGAAACCCGTATGAAGATTGTAGATATGACGGCAACGGGCGACGATAATCTTCTGAGTGATGAAGAAAAGACAGACCTTGAATATAGAAAAGCACAGCTTAGACGATTGCAGGATGAAGTTGTAGATATTGAGGATATGACGACAGGAATATCAATAATGGATTTAGGACTTAATGAGTTCCGACTTGATTTGCTTGACTACATTAAGCATCATCCGGATATAGATAAATCTCCGTTTGGACTTCATGCAGTGGCTAGGTCAACTGATGATACTCCGGCAGGGGTAATCTATGTACTGAAAAATCGCTCTAATAGCGTGAATATTGATAATCAGAACAGACTTCACCCATTCTATATGGTGTATATCAGTAATAATGGAGAAGTTATTTGCGACCATTTGTCTCCAAAGGAAATGCTTGATAAAATGCGTTACCTTTGTAAAGGAAAAACAGAAGCGGACACAGAACTTTGTAAACAATTCAATAAAGAAACTCGTGATGGAAGAAATATGTCGCAGTATTCTAACTTGCTTGGAGATGCTATTGCTTCCATTATCGAGGTGAAAGATGAGAGTGATATAGACAGCTTCTTAGGTGGCGGTCAGATTAGTTTCCTGAGTAGTGAGATAAAAGGATTGAATGACTTTGAACTAATATGTTTTTTAGTTGTGAAATAAGAGGAGGACGAAATGCTCGGATTGCCAAAAACGACGGAAATGAGTAAGCAGCTTCCGAAAAAAGCAATTTATACGAAATTTCAAATGAATACAGCAGCAAAAGAAAAAATTGATGCTGATATTTCAAGAATCACGATTGTAAATGAGATTGCTCCCAATAAGGTCAATATTCCTTCCGGAGAGGACGTAAAAAGCTTTTTTGTTTTGCTTGTTTCTCTTAAAAAGAAAGAATATGACGAAAAAACGATAGCGACGCTTTCTAAGTTGATACCGCAAAATATTTTATTTGTTCTTGAATATGAGAATGAAAGCAGACTTGCTATTTACCATACAAAGGTAATGCAGACAGAGTGGATGCCGACAGAAGAACAAAAGGTTGAACTTAAAGGGTTAAATCTCGATACTGTCTGGGAGAATATCGTTATTGCTGTCGGTGGAGTGAATATAGAAAAAGGAAATTCGCTTGATGAACAGATAGAGATAAATGAAAAAAAGCAGAAGCTCGAAAAAGAGATTGCAAAACTTGAAAAGCAGGCAAGGGCAGAGAAGCAGCCTAAAAAGAAGTTTGAATTAGTGCAAGCAGAAAAGAAGCTTAAAGAGAAGCTTAAATTATTGGAGGGATAAGGATGTCAGTTGACCAGTATCAGAGGGCTGTGAATGGGTTAGATAAAGAAATTGCAGACCTTGAAAAAAAGAAAGCTGCAAAAGATAAAGATATAGCGTCTTTACAGAATAAAATTGTTTCGACACAAAAATCTATTAATAAGAATACTTCACAAAGCTCTCTTAATAGTAAGAGAAGACAGATTGCTTCTTGCGAATCAGATATAGCAAAAAAGAGTAAGGATAGTGCAGACCTTGGCAAGAAGATAGCTGAGAAGAGAAAGAAACGTTCAGATGCGTACTTGAAACTTCAAAAAGAACAGCAGAATGAACAGAAGAAACAGGACAGGGCAAGTCAGCGTTTGCAGGTATCTTATGAAAAACGTATAGATGAACTTCAACAGCAATTAGCAAAATCTGTTGTACTTCCTCAACAGAGTAATAGTGAAAGTGAAGAAGAATATGATGTATTTGTTTCTCATGCATGGGAAGATAAAGAAGATTTTGTCGATGAATTTGTCGATGAATTGAAAAAGCAGGGACTTAAAGTCTGGTATGATACAAATAAGCTTAAATGGGGCGACTCCATGAGAGAAAAAATTGACAAAGGATTGGCTAAATCCAGATATGGTGTGGTCGTGTTATCACCCAATTATATTGCAGAACACAAATATTGGACGAAGGCTGAACTGAATGGTTTGTTTCAGGTTGAGAGTATCAATGGGAAAGTAATTCTTCCGATATGGCACAATTTGACCAAGAAGCAGGTTGTCGAATACAGCCCAATTATTGCAGACCGTAAGGCAATGACGACTGCTTCAATGACGGCAGAAGAAATAGCAGTTCAATTGAAAGAATTGTTTATGCCTGAAGTTACAGAGGAAAATTAAATGAATAGTGACATTACAACAGCTCTGATAGGTGTTGGAGCAACAATTGCCGGAACTATTCTTGGTTGGGTGTTAAATAATTTATCAAACAGAGGTAAGTTGAACATTTATATTTCCTTATGGGAGGATTGTTTTAAGCACAATCATATAGGAGAAATGATACCATGTTCTAAACGTGAAGAAGTACAAAGCTATACTTATAAGGCTTCATTTGACTTATATAACAGTAGCGGAAATACCAAAATAATGAGAAATATCCAAATTGCATTTAGCGATGGAAAAAGTGATATTGAGAAGCAGACACCACAAGATGATGCAACAAAAAGATTTTCAAGTCCAATGGTATTTTACGATGATGTAAAACCTATCAATATTCCACCTAAGGCAGTTATAAAACTTGATTTGCATAATGGGAGTTGGAATAAAGATGACGAGCTTGATTATATATGGAAAACAAAAAAGGTGTATTTGGTATACACTGATGAGAAAAACAAGATAAAACGCATGCTTATAAAAGCGGAAGATTACGAAAATTATTTCATAAACCATAAACCGGAGGAAAAAGAAAATGGATAAACTCAAGATGCAGACAGTTAATAAAGCTGATGAGAATTTTAAGAAACTGGCAGCTATGTTCCCTAATGCTGTTACTGAAATAATAGATGAGAACGGCGAAGTGGTTCGTGCTATTGATAAAGACGTACTCATGCAGGAGATTTCTTGCGAAGTTGTTGAGGGAAACGAGGAGCGCTATCAGTTTACTTGGCCTGACAAGAAGAAGTCGGTTCTTCTTGCCAATGCACCGATAAATAAGACATTGCGTCCTTGCAGAGAAGAAAGTGTTGATTTTGATAATACAGAAAACCTTTATATTGAAGGTGATAATCTTGAGGTGCTAAAGCTTCTTCAGGAAACCTATCTTGGAAAAATTAAGATGATATATATTGACCCACCATATAACACGGGAAATGATTTTGTTTATGCCGATAATTTTTCTCAGAGTACAGATGAATATCTTGAGAACAGTGGGCAGTTTGATGATGATGGCAATCGACTTGTAAAAAACTTTGATAGTAATGGACGTTTTCATACAGATTGGTTGAATATGATTTATCCGAGATTGAGAATTGCAAAAGATTTGTTGACGGATGATGGTGTTATTTTTATCAGTATTGATGATAACGAAGTTAGAAATCTAAAAAATGTTTGTGATGATATATTTGGTGCCGGAAATTTTGTGGCACAATTAATTTGGCAAAATAAAAAGGGTGGAGGTAATGACTCAAAATATGTTGCTATTGAACATGAGTATATCCTTGTTTATGCAAGAAATATAAATGAACTTGCCAACTTCTATGAAACATATTCTGAAGACTATATAAAGCGTTATAAGGAAAAAGACGATATAGGCAGATTTTTCTGGGATACTTTTAAAAGAAAATCTGGCAAACAATATTATCCTATAACATGTCCTGATGGCACAATCCTTGAATATGATGAAGATGGAAATCCCATAAGTTGGTTAAGGTCAAAGGCACGTTTTGATTCAGATATAAAAACTGGAGAAATTAGAATTGTTGATGTTAATGGCAAGTGGTCAGTTCAATTTAAACAAAGAATACCGCTTGGGAAAACGCCTAGAAGTATTTTTACAACACAAACTGTTATTTCTGATAAAGGTACGACTAGTGTGGGGGCGAGTGATGTTTATGAATATTTTAAGAAAGATGTTTTTTCTAATCCCAAACCGGTAGAGTTAATTAAATTTCTTTGTGGATTTGGCTTGTGCGAGAATGATATAATACTTGACTTTTTTAGTGGTTCAGGAACTACAGCTGAAGCAGTTATGCGTAATGCAGTAGAAGAATGTAATGCAAAATATATATTAGTCCAGTTACCTGAGAATATCGAACCAATGTTGTTGAGTTCATCTGCAAATGCTAAAAGAGTTGCGGAAAATGCAATAGCAGTTTTAACAGAATTGAACAAGCCATTTTTTATTACAGAACTTGCTAAAGAACGCATTCGTCGTGCCGCTAAAAAAATCGCTGAAGAAAATCTTGAAACAAAGTTTGACGGTGGTTTCCGTGTGTTAAAATGCGATAGTTCTAATATGAAAAATGTGTATTATAATCCGGCAGAATATGAACCATCGCTGTTTACAAGTCTTGAGGATAATATTAAAGAGGATAGGACATCAGAAGATTTACTGTTCCAAGTTATGCTTGACTTAGGTGTGCTTCTGTCGAGCAAAATCAAGGAAACTACTATCGCTGGAAAGAGAGTACTCAATGTTGAGGATAATTATTTGATTGCTTGTTTTGATGACAATGTAACCGAAGATGTGATTGCAGAGATTGCAAAACAAAAGCCATATTATTTTGTAATGCGTGATAGCTCTATGGCGAACGATAGTGTCGCAACCAACTTTGAGCAAATCTTTGCTTCGTATAGCCCTGATACAGTAAGGAAGGTGCTGTAATGAATGAAACACAAAAATTGATTAAGTCTACCATAGAGGATGCAACAAAGAAGCAGTATGGTATTAATGTCGTTGTTGAGTATGTTGCAGATGTTTCAGAGAGGACACAAGAACTGCAACAAGAATGTGGAGAGAAATTAAATTCAGTTTATGATGCTGAGCATTTTACCGGAACATTTATTCCAGCTGTGAATAATAATCCATATTATATTTTAATTCAAGAAAACAGAGAATCTATGTTAGATGTTATGACTGCTTTTCATGAATATAGGCACTTAATAGATTTAGTTTTATTTTTGAAAACAGTTACTGATAATAATATTGATACACTTAAAAATAGTCCGTTGTATGTTACTTTTAATGTTTACAGTGAATATGCAGCGACGGTATTTGGAATAAAAAAATATATTGAAATTGTAAAACTTGAGGATATGAGCCAAAAAGAATTGGCTGAAGCAATTTTACAAAGTGCAAAAGAAATATATTGGAAGTTGGAAGGAATTGATAATAGATATCAGTTGCTTGTACATAGTATGCAATATATAGGAAATATTGTTGCATGTGGTCAATTTAGTGATGAAATAGATACTCAAAATCTTATCAGTGAAATGGAATTGTCAGAGGAACTATATCCTATATTGGGACATATTTTTATGTATGAAGATAAGTATAAGTGGTATGAAGATTTAGACAAGATGATGCGTAATTTTGTGGAGGGAGGTGTTGAAAGTTGAAATTTAATTTTAAGATACAACAATACCAAACGGACGCAGTTGACGCAGTTGTAAAGGCTTTTAATGGGCAAGGTTTTCATGATAAAATCAGCTATATTCGTGACCTTGGTAAAATGAAATCCAAGGATATGCAGATGACACTGGGATTTACAGATGAAAAGATGGAATTGTATGACCCGACAAACGATACTGGGTACAAGAATGGACTGGTGGAGCTTTCCGATGAGCAACTTCTCAGTAATATTCAAGCATTGCAGCGTCAGAATAATATTAAGCTCTCAAATTCTCTTATAAAGGATTTAGGAAAATGCAGTCTTGATATTGAAATGGAGACCGGTACGGGTAAAACATATGTGTATATTAAGACAATGTTTGAATTGAATAAAAAGTACGGATGGAGCAAGTTTATCGTAGTAGTTCCAAGTATTGCTATTCGTGAGGGGGTAAAAAAATCTTTTGAGATTACAGCTGACCATTTTATGGAATATTATGGCAAAAAGGCTCGTTTCTTCATTTATAATAGTTCCAACCTGAATCAGCTTGATAATTTTTCGAGCAGTTCCGGCATCAATGTAATGATAATAAATACTCAGGCATTTGCAAGTTCTTTAAATGAGAATAAAAATGTGGAGGGAAGAAAAGGAGATACAGCAGCTCGTATTATTTATTCAAAGCGTGATGAGTTTGGTTCTCGTCGTCCGATTGATGTAATCAAAGCGAACAGACCGATTATTATTCTTGATGAACCGCAGAAGATGGGCGGAGAAGTAACACAAAAAGCATTGAAAAACTTTAATCCTCTTTTTAGCCTTAATTATTCTGCTACTCATGCAAAGCATCATAATCTTATTTATGTTCTTGATGCTCTGGATGCATTTAATAAGAAATTGGTTAAGAAGATTGAAGTTAAAGGATTTGAGGTTAAGAATTTCAGAGGTACAGACAGTTATTTGTACCTTGAACAGATTGTACTTTCGAGTAAAAAGCCGCCTATGGCAAAAATTGAACTTGAAATTGGATATAATAAATCCATTAACCGTGAATCCCGTATCCTTGGTGTGGGCGATGATTTATATTATGTTTCACAAGAGATGGAACAGTACAAAGGATATACCATCTCTGAAATTGACCCGCTTCGTGGAACAGTAACTTTTACAAACGGAGAAGTCATAAGTACGGGAGATATTGTCGGCGATATTTCTGAAAAAGATATGCGTCGTATTCAGATAAGGGAAACCATTCTTTCTCATTTTGAGAAGGAAGAAAAACTCTTTGATAAAGGAATTAAATGTCTGTCATTGTTCTTCATTGATGAAGTTGCAAAGTATCGCCAGTACGATGAAAACGGAGATGAAGTTCTTGGCGAATACGGCAAGATGTTTGAGCAGGAGTACATTAACGTGCTTAATGAATATGTAACATTGCTTGATACCCCGTACCAGAGATATTTGAAATCAACTTGCAGTGCTGTAGAAGAAGTACATAAAGGCTATTTCAGTATTGATAAAAAAGGACACGCTATCGACAGTAAAGTAAAGCGTGGCAGTGAGTTTTCCGATGATATTTCGGCGTATGACCTGATATTAAAGAACAAGGAAAGATTGCTTTCTTTTGATGAGCCTACAAGATTTATATTCTCTCACTCGGCTTTGCGTGAAGGCTGGGATAACCCGAATGTATTTCAGATTTGTACGCTTAAACATTCCGATAGTAATACTGCAAAACGTCAAGAGGTAGGTCGTGGACTCCGTTTGTGTGTGAATCAGAATGGTAATCGAATGGATGTTGAAAGCTGCGGAGAAACAGTACACGATATTAACGTGTTGACAGTTGTTGCAAGTGAAAGTTACAAGACATTTGTTACAGATTTACAGTCTGATATTAAGACTGTACTTTATGACAGACCGACTGTTGCAACAAGTGAATACTTTAAGGGCAAGTATATTAAAGTGGATGATGTTCCTACACTTATAGATGACGAAACTGCAAATGCTATTGAATTTTATCTTATTCAGAATGGCTATGTAGATATGAAGCGTAAAGTAACAGATAAATATCGTCAGGAAATTAAGAGTGGAACTGTCGCAGAACTGCCGGATGAGCTTAAACCAATGGCAGAGGGTATCCATACGCTTATTCAATCTGTATATGATGATAGTATTCTTCAGGATATGTTTACAGATGGTCATGAAACAAAAGTTAAGGATAATCCGCTTAATGATAATTTTGCCAAGAAAGAATTTCAGGCGTTATGGCGAGAAATTAACCACAAGTATGCCTATACAGTTGAGTTTGATAGTGACGAACTGATTAAGAAAGCAATCGCTCATATTGATGAAAAGCTTTTTGTTTCTGAACTTCAGTATACAACAACCATTGGTCGCCAAAAAGCAGAAATGAATGAGTATGAGGTCGAGCGAGGAGCTTCATTTACAGGAGAAAAGACAAGGACACAAACGCTGAAACACGCAGAAACAAGTCAGATTAAGTATGACCTTATCGGTAAAGTGGCTGAGGGAACAACTCTTACCCGTAAAACCGTGTCAGCAATCCTGCAAGGAATCAGAGCTGATAAGCTATATATGTTTAAAAATAATCCGGAAGAATTTATCACAAAGGTTATTAGGCTTATCAACGAGCAGAAAGCAACAATGATTGTAGAACATATTTCTTATGATACGATTGAGGGAGAATACGATAGCACAATCTTCACAGCCGAAAAGAATACGCAGAGTTTTGATAAGGCATTCCTTGCAAAGAAAGCCATTCAGGATTATGTATTTACGGATGGTTCGGCAGAACAGAGTATTGAGAGAAGATTTGCTGAAGATTTGGATGCAGCAGAAGAAGTATGTGTATATGCAAAACTTCCAAGAACCTTCCAAATTCCTACTCCGGTAGGCAATTACTCCCCTGACTGGGCAATCGCTTTTTATGAGGGAACTGTTAAGCACATTTTCTTTGTCGCTGAAACTAAAGGAACAATGGAAACACTTAATCTTAGACCGATAGAACAGGCGAAGATTTCTTGTGCTAAAAAGCTGTTTAATGAAATGTCGAATAGCAAAGTGGTTTATCACGATGTTGATAGTTATCAGAGTTTGTTAAATATTATGAACTCTATTTAAAAAAGACAATTCGCAAAATTTACAAGGTCTGTTATGAAACTAAAATAACAGACCGAAAAGAGGTATGAATATGGGCGAGATTGTAAAAATGGATAATGGAAAAGATAATGAGATAATGGCAATGATGAACGATGCATCGTTGTGTCCGTTGTTAGAGGAAACAAAAGTTGGTGTTTCCAATTACACAAAATTACCAGTAACAAGATTGGCAGCTATGGGAACAGCGTTTCAACCATTGACAACTGCTGTGCAAACCGCAGTAACCGGAGCTGGTGGAAGTGGATTGTACTATGTTAATACAGCCGGAAAAACAATGTTTCAGATGAAGGAAACGGGCAATTTTATCGGTTCTCTGAAAACATCAGCAGGTTTGGTTGGCGGTGGACAGGCTCAGATGATGCCACTTGCTTTGGACCCGACAATGCTTTTTATGGCGGCTGCACTTGCGAATATTGATAAAAAACTGGATTCTATAAAAGAAATGCAGCAGGAAATGATGGATTTTCTTGTTCAGAAGGAAAAAGCTGAATTAAAAGGAAATCTTACATTTCTGTATGACGTGTTCAATAATTACAAGTATAACTGGAATAATGAAATGTACAAGAATAGCAATCATACAATGGTGCTTGCCATAAAAAAAGAAGCAGAAGCAAAGATAGTATTTTACCGTGAACAGATAATTGCCAAAGTAAATAAGAAATCTTTGATTCATAGTGACCAGACAGTAAACAAGCAGTTGCAGGCGGTACAAGACCAATTTAAAGATTACCAACTTGCGTTATATACACTTGCATTTTCCTCATTCCTAGATGTAATGCTTGTGGGAAATTATGACAAAGAGTATTTGTCCGGTATTTCAGAAAAATTGGATGATTATTCGATGAAATACAGAGAACTTTATACGCAGTGCTATGAAGAAATATCTGGATATTCTTCTACTTCCATACAATCCTCTTTGCTGAAAGGATTGTCAAAGACAACGAAAGCAGTCGGCAAGATTGTAGAGCGAATACCAGTCGTTGGAGATACGCAGGCTGATGAAACGCTCATTGCAGCAGGAGAAAAGCTTGGCGACATAGGAACAGAAAAAATCCGCAAACAGATGAGTCAGTTGATTGAACGACAGAGTAATTTTGTACGTCCGTTTATTGATAATATTGATACTGTAAATCGGCTGAATAATAATCCGGTACAGTTATTAGTAGATAAGGACAATCTTTATATTGCAACGATAGCATAATTTGTTCAAAGGAATTTTAGAAGGGAACATAGAATGATGACATGTAATCTATGTCGAATTGTTCTATGTTTAAAAGGAAGTTTTTGAACAGGCAGAGAATTTTAAGAAATATGCGAATTAAGAACTGATTAGAGTAGGAAAAAGTTCTCAGCAGATAGAATTTAGAATTAGGAAGGAATTGAGTTATGTCAAAATTGAATGTTGACCAAAAAACAATAAAAGATTTATTTCAAAGTAAAAAATCGGACTTTTTAATACCAGATTATCAAAGACCTTATGCTTGGGGCGAAGCTGAATGCAGAACGCTTTGGGACGATATATTTTCATTTGCTATTCCCGATGAAGGAAAGACAGAATTTGATAGTAATAGCGAGTATTTCCTCGGTCCGATTGTTACTTTTAGAAATGAGGATAAATTAGAGGTTATTGATGGACAGCAGAGATTGACAACTCTTATGCTGCTTTTAAGAGCGTTCTATTCTAAGTTCGGTCATATGCAGGACAAGGCTTCTATATCAACAAAGCAGAACATTGAAAAGTGTTTATGGAAAACTGATGAATTTGGCGAGCCTGATATGTCACAGCTCAAGATAGACTCTGAGGTTGCTACTGATAATGACAAGGAAGAATTTCTTGAAATATTAAGAACAGGAATTGTTAATAAAGAAATGAAAAGTAAATACGCTTGCAACTTCAGATTCTTCCAGAATAATATTGATGAATTTTTGTCCAAATATCCTACTTACTTTGCTTATTTACCTACCCGTATTATGAATAACTGTATTCTCCTTCCGATTGAAGCTGAGTCGCAGGATACAGCGTTGCGTATTTTTTCAACGCTTAATGATAGAGGAAAGCCGCTGTCTGATGCGGATATTTTTAAGGCACAGTTTTATAAGCATTTTTCTAAATTGGGTAAAAAAGAAGAATTTATTGCTCAATGGAAAAAGCTCGAAGAACTTTGTGAGAGAATATTCCATCCGATTTCTGGTACACCGATGGACGAATTGTTTACACGATATATGTATTTTGTCCGTGCAAAAATGGGGATTGTATCATCTACAACAGAAGCTTTAAGAAAATTTTATGAGAAAAATTCTTATGCCCTTTTGAAAGACACTAATACATTAACGGAATTGATTGTATTGGCTGAATTTTGGGAAGATGTTTCCAATCAAGATACCGAAAGATTTTCAAATAGAGTTTTGAAGCAATTTTTTGTATTGAACTATGCTCCGAACGGAATGTGGACATATTTTGTATCCGTATATTTTATGCAAAATAAAGATGGTGAAGGTTTGCTTGATGACGAGAAGTTCTATACATTCTTGCAAAAGATAACTGGATTTATATGGACGTATGCTATTACAAATCCGGGCGTAAATGCACTTAGAACTCCAGTGTATGCTGAGATGGTAAATATCGTAAATGATAAGCCTGTTGAATTTTCAAAATACAAGTTCGATGCGGATACTATAAGAAGTATGTTTGATAATTTCAGCTTCAATAATGCACGTCCAATTACAAAAGCAATGATAGCTTGGTGGGCATATCAGAATGATAAACAGCCACTACTTTCACTTGAAACTACTTTTGAGATTGAACATATTTATGCTCGGAATAGAAACGAGAAAGAAAATTCATTAACAGATGCTCGAAATGTAGAGTCATTGGGCAATAAAGCATTACTTGAGAAAAGAATCAACATTCGTGCTTCTGATTATCGTTTTACGGATAAGAAGAAGTATTATGAGGGATTTACAAACAGTAAAGGTCAGATAAAAGAGGGAACAGGTGTTGTTGAACTTCTTGACCTGACAGCTACATCGACTGACTTTACGGAGAAAGATATTATTGACCGATATAAAAAGATGATTGATTGCTTTATCAATTACTTACAGAAGAATGGCTTGTTAAAATAAGAGCATAGAATGCGAAAAATATATTTTATTTGGAAAGGTACAGGAAATTTACTTGGAAAATAATAAAGCTGTTTTATTTGAATTAAATATAGAAAATGACAGATGCATATTCCCAAACACAATATCAGATGCAATCATTGATGCCAATGAAGAACTGAAAGATTTGGAAGGTAAACTAACTGAAACACTTGAAACCATACGCACACTAGTTAATTACAACTGAAGAAAGTGAATTGAAGAAAATGCAGATATTTGTAGATGCAGATGCGTGTCCGGTAGTGGACATTGTAGAGACAATAGCAGAGAAATACAATATTTCCACCACATTGCTGTGTGATACAAATCACATTTTGTATTCTGATTACAGCGATGTGATTGTGGTAGGTGCAGGAGCAGATGCAGTAGATTATAAACTGATCAGCATTTGTCATAAAGGGGATGTAGTAGTATCGCAGGATTATGGTGTCGCTGCTATGGCTCTTGGAAAAGGTGCATATGCTATTCACCAATCTGGCAAGTGGTACACGAATGATAACATAGATCAGATGCTTATGGAACGACATCTTAACAAGAAGGCAAGACGCAGCTCTCATAAGAATCATATGAAAGGACCGAGAAAGCGTACAGAAGAAGATGATGTACGTTTTGCACAGTCCTTTGAAAAACTTATAGAAGATATATGGCAGGAAAGGAATAGCAGACCAACCAAAGTGAAATAAAGTTATGAGCAGTAAAGCAGAGAGCAGAAGAAAAAGTATCGGGATGACATCCGGCTCTTTATGGAAGAACATCTTCCTCTTTAGCATACCGTTGATGTGTTCTCAGATATTAGAAGTATTATTTAATTTAAGCGATGTAGCAATTGTAGGAAAATATGCAGGATATATCCCCCTGGGGTCGGTTGGCTCGACCACGCTGTTGGTGTCCTTATTTACCGGCTTCCTGATTGGAATGGGTGGCGGCGTCAATGTAAGAGTAGCGCATAAACTGGGCGTAGGCGATGCGAAGGGAACGGAAGAAACCGTGCACACGGCGGCATTGATTTGTCTGGTGGCAGGACTTATACTGTGCCTGATATGTAATATATTTGCGGAGCCATTTTTAAACATTTTACATACAAAATCAGAGTTTATGGATGGCGCAGTACTATATTTTCGGATCTATGCACTGGGGCTTCCGGCACTTGCAATTTACAATTTTGGAAATGGTGTTTTAAGTGCATCCGGCGAGACGAAGCTTCCACTTATTTATCTGAGTATTGCCGGTGTGTTAAATGTGTTATTAAATCTTTTCTTTGTTATCCAGTGTAATATGGCAGCAGGCGGAGTGGCAATTGCCAGCGTTATTGCTCAGTATGTGTCAGCTATTTTGGTGGTTTCTCATCTGTGCCGGAGAAAGGATAGCTGCAGGCTCTATTTTTCCAGACTGCGTTTTCATAAGGAAGCGGCGAAAAGTGTGCTGATGCTTGGCGTTCCGGGCGGAATGCAGAATGCAATCTTTGCAATTGCAAATCTTTTTGTGCAGACCGGAGTCAACTCCTTTGATGCGGTTATGGTGTCCGGCAATTCAGCGGCAATCAATGCAGATACGCTGATTTTTAATATTATGACAGCATTTTATACGGCATGCGCCAGTTTCATGGGACAGAATATGGGGGCAGGAAACAGGGAACGCATGATAAAAAGTTACCGCATCAGTTTATTGTATTCGTTTCTGGCAGGCGCAATTTTTGGTGGGCTGCTGGTGGTTTTCGGAAGACAGTTCCTGTCTCTTTTTGCCAGCAAACCGGAGGTAATTGAAGCCGGAATGGAGCGGATTAAGATTATGGGATTTTCCTATGCACTTTCCGCATTTATGGACTGCACGATTGCGGCATCCCGCGGAATTGGAAAGAGCATTGTGCCGACCATTATTGTTATCATGGGCTCCTGCGTATTCCGTGTAATCTGGGTATATACAATTTTTGCATATTTTGGAACCATTGCATCCTTATATCTTTTGTATGCATTTTCCTGGTCGATTACAGCAATTGCCGAGATTATTTATTTCAAAGTATGCTTCCGGAAGCTTCGGATAGCGGCATAGAACCATAGAGTCATGGAAGAAAGTAAAAAAGAAAGCGGAAGAGAGAAAGAAAAATGGAAGAAAGACGTTCGGAAAATACAACGCTTTGCTATATAGAAAAGGAAAATTGCTACCTGATGATGCACCGGGTGAAGAAAAGCCATGATGTAAATAAAGATAAATGGGTTGGTGTTGGCGGTCATTTTGAAGCAGGAGAATCTCCGGAAGAATGCCTGCTTCGGGAAGTAAAAGAAGAAACCGGGCTTACTTTGGATGCCTATCGGCTGCGGGGTGTGGTAACTTTTGATTCCGATGCGTGGCCGACAGAATATATGTTTCTTTATACGGCAGATGAATTCCACGGTACGATGACCGAGTGCAACGAAGGAACACTGGAATGGGTGCCAAAGGAAGAAGTATATGACCTGCCAATCTGGGAGGGGGATAAGATATTTTTCCGGCTGTTAGAAGAGAGGGAGAGCTTCTTTTCACTGAAATTATCCTATCAGGGAGATACTTTGACCCATGCCATATTAGATGGGACAACCCGATTGAAATAAAAGTAAATTATAAGTAGAAATAAGCAACCAGATACCATTAATTAGTAAAACTAATTAGTGGTATTACTATATATAATTGGTTTTTATAAGCAAATGACGTTATAATGTAAGTAGCATTGAGCAGTGCCAGACCTTATAAGCAGTCCGTTGGGTTGCTGGCAGTCCAAACGGGCTGATTAAAAGGTCTGATAGGGCGAAAGCCCGAAGTATGGAAATGCGAAGCATTTCCATACTTGCACTGAAAAAATAAAGAGCAAGATAAAGAATAATTTCAGGAGGAAGAACAATGGATTACAAGAACGCAGGCGTGGATATTGAGGCAGGATATAAGTCCGTAGAACTGATGAAGGAGCATGTAAAGAAGACCATGCGTCCAGAGGTTCTTGGAGGACTGGGCGGATTTTCCGGAGCATTTTCATTAGAGAAGATTAAAGAAATGGAAGAACCGGTACTGTTATCCGGAACAGATGGCTGTGGCACGAAAGTAAAGCTCGCCATGATTATGGACAAGCATGATACCATCGGTATTGATGCAGTAGCAATGTGTGTAAATGATATTGCATGTGCAGGCGGAGAACCATTATTCTTCTTAGATTATATTGCATGTGGTAAGAATTATCCGGAGAAAATTGCAGCCATCGTAAAAGGTGTAGCAGAAGGATGTCTTCAGTCTGATGCGGCATTAATTGGTGGAGAGACCGCAGAGCATCCTGGTCTGATGGCAGAGGATGAATATGACCTGGCTGGATTTGCAGTAGGTGTATGTGATAAGAAAGATATGATTACCGGCGAGACCCTGGCAGACGGTGATGTGCTGATTGGTATGGCATCAACCGGAGTACATTCCAATGGATTTTCACTGGTTCGTAAAATCTTTACTATGGATAAAGAAACCCTTGATACATACCATGAAGAACTGGGAACTACTTTGGGAGAAGCATTACTTGCACCAACCAGAATTTATGTAAAAGCACTGCGTGCCATCAAAGATGCCGGCATCCGTGTAAAAGCCTGCAGCCATATCACAGGCGGTGGTTTCTATGAAAATGTTCCACGTATGCTTCCGGAAGGAAAACATGCAGTGATTGAAAAGAACAGCTATCCGATTCCACCAATCTTTACCCTGATGGCAAAAGAGGGAAATGTAGAAGAGAAAATGATGTACAATACCTACAACATGGGACTTGGTATGGTACTCGCAGTTGCACCGGAAGATGTAGATAAAACCATGGAAGCAATCAAATCTGCCGGAGACAAGCCATATGTTGTTGGTAAGATTGAAAACGGAGAAAAGGATGTTACATTATGCTAAAAGTTGCAGTATTAGTATCCGGTGGTGGAACCAATCTTCAGGCAATTATCGATGCCATGGATAATGGAACCATTACCAATGCAAAGATAGAAGTGGTAATCAGTAATAATCCGAATGCCTATGCCTTAGAGCGTGCAAAAAAACATAATATCAAGGCACTTTGCATTTCTCCGAAATCCTATGAGAACCGGGCGGCATTCAATGCTGATTTCTTAGAAAAATTGAATGAATATAAAGTAGATTTGGTTGTGCTGGCAGGATTTTTGGTGGTAATTCCACCAGAAATGATTGCACAGTACCGCAACCGGATAATCAATATTCATCCATCCCTGATTCCATCTTTCTGTGGAACAGGCTTCTATGGATTAAAAGTCCACGAAGGAGCACTTTCCCGTGGAGTGAAGGTAACAGGAGCTACGGTGCATTTTGTGGATGAAGGAACAGATACCGGCCCAATCATTTTACAGAAAGCAGTTGCAGTTGAAGAGGATGATACACCGGAGATTCTGCAGCGTCGTGTGATGGAACAGGCAGAGTGGAAAATTATGCCACAGGCAATTGATTTAATTGCCAATGGAAGAGTAAAAGTCGAAGACGGGAAAGTGAAGATTCTTCCAAAAGCAGACCATTAGAATTGAGTGAAAATAGATAAAGATTAAGTAGAAATGAATGAAAAATAGAAGGAAAATAACCGGATTAGGAGGAGCAGCATGAAAGTATTAGTAGTTGGAAGCGGCGGAAGAGAGCATGCAATTGTGACAAGCGTAGCAAAGAGCAGCCGTGTAGATAAGATTTATTGTGCACCGGGCAATGCCGGAATCGGACAGCTGGCAGAATGTGTGAACATTGGAGCCATGGAATTTGACAAGCTGGTAGCTTTTGCAAAGGAAAAAGAGATTGATTTTACCATCGTAGGAATGGATGATCCATTGGTTGGTGGAATTGTAGATGTATTTGAAGCAGAAGGATTAAAAGTATTCGGACCGAGAAAGAATGCTGCAATCTTAGAGGGATCCAAAGCATTTTCCAAAGATTTGATGAAGAAATATAACATTCCGACCGCAGGATATGAGACCTTTGATGACCCGAAAAAGGCATTGGAGTATCTGGAAACTGCAAAAATGCCAATTGTATTAAAGGCAGACGGACTGGCACTTGGTAAAGGTGTTCTGATTTGTAACACCTTAGAGGAAGCGAAAGCCGGACTAAAAGAAATCATGGAAGATAAGAAATTTGGTTCTGCCGGCAACCATATGGTAATAGAAGAGTTCATGACAGGCCGTGAAGTATCCGTGCTTTCTTTCGTAGATGGCAAGACCATTAAGATTATGTCTTCCGCACAGGATCACAAACGTGCCAAAGATGGCGACCAGGGCTTAAATACCGGTGGAATGGGTAACTTCTCTCCAAGTCCTTTCTATACCAAAGAAGTAGATGATTTCTGTAAGAAATATATCTATCAGGCGACCGTAGATGCCATGGCAGCAGAAGGAAGACCATTTGTAGGTGTTATTTTCTTCGGTCTGATGCTGACAGAGGATGGACCAAAGGTATTAGAGTACAATGCCCGTTTTGGTGACCCGGAGGCTCAGGTAGTTCTTCCGAGAATGAAAAATGACATCATTGATGTAATGGAAGCCTGCGTAGACGGTAAATTAGATACCATTGATTTACAGTTTGAAGATAATGCAGCCGTATGCGTTGTTCTTGCATCTGACGGATATCCGGTGGCATATGAAAAAGGATTTGAAATCAAAGGCCTTGAGAACTTTGATGGCAAAGAAGGTTACTACTGTTTCCATGCCGGAACCAAGTTAAATGACGAAGGCAGGATTGTAACCAACGGAGGCCGTGTACTTGGCATCACAGCCAAGGGAGCTACCTTAAAAGAAGCAAGAGCCAATGCTTATAAGGCAACGGAGTGGGTAGACTTCGATAACAAGTATATGCGCCATGACATTGGAAAAGCCATAGATGAAGCATAAAGTTAAAGAATGATTTAACGAATCGACAAAATAGAAAGATAAGAAAAGTATCCGTAAAAAACAGAAAAAAAGTTACGGATACTTTTTCTTTTGACGGTTCCCTTTTATAAAAGATACTAAAATCAGAAAACAAATTAATATAAGTCTCAAAAGAAAGATTTTAAGATTACATAATGTATAAAATAACAAAAATTGATAAGACAACTTGCAGGAGAAAAAGAAAATGCACAAGCTGCAATCATAAATTTGTAATGTTAAATTTTCTACTCTTGCGCTTGGTGGGATTATCCGATACAATATTAATTTAGAATATACTCTAAACAGTGAAAAAACTAGCGCAGGAGGTGCCGCAGCATGAGTCTGGCAGATAAAATTTTTATCGATATGTGTCAGGATATATTGGACAACGGGGTAAGTACAGAAGGAGAAAAGGTCCGCCCACATTGGGAGGATGGAACCAGTGCTTATACAATTAAGAAATTTGGTGTGGTAAACAGGTATGATTTATCCAAAGAATTTCCGGCAATTACATTACGAAAGACAGCAATCAAGAGCTGTACCGATGAGATGTTATGGATATGGCAGTTGAAGTCCAATAATGTCAATGACTTACACAGCCATGTCTGGGATGAATGGGCAGATGAGACAGGCTCCATTGGAAAAGCATATGGCTACCAGATGGGAGTAAAGCATAAATATAAGGAAGGAATGTTTGATCAGGTAGACCGTGTGATTTATGACCTTAAGAACAATCCTTTCAGCAGAAGAATCATGACCAACATATATGTACATCAGGATTTAAGTGAGATGCATCTTTATCCATGCGCATACAGCATGACCTTTAATGTAACCCAGAAGAAGGGGGACGATAAGCTGACTTTGAATGCAATTTTAAATCAGCGTTCCCAGGATATCTTAGCTGCCAATAACTGGAATGTCTGCCAGTATGCAGTACTGATGCATATGCTGGCACAGGTGTGCGATATGCGTGTGGGAGAGTTAGTGCATGTGATTGCAGATGCACATATTTATGACCGGCATATTCCTATTATAAAGGAACTGATTCAAAGACCGACGTATGACGCACCGACATTCTGGCTGAATCCGGATGTAAAGGATTTCTATGAATTTACCAGAAATGATGTACGTCTTGATAATTATGTGACAGGACCACAGATTCAGGATATTCCAATCGCAATATAAAAGGAGCAGGTGAAAGAGATGAATTTAATCGCAGCAGTAGATGCTAATTGGGCAATTGGCTATAAGAATAAATTACTGGTAAGCATTCCGGATGATATGAAATTTTTCCGTCAGACCACAACCGGGAAAGTGGTAGTCATGGGACGTAAGACCTTGGAAAGCTTTCCAAATGGACAGCCTCTTAAGAACCGTGTCAATATTGTACTGACCAGTGATAAGAATTATAAAGTGAAGGATGCCATTGTGGTGCATGATTTAGACGAACTGCATAAAGAGTTAGAGCAGTATAACAGTGAGGATGTCTATGTTATTGGCGGTGAAAGCATTTATCGTCAGCTTTTGGATGAGTGCGATGTGGCGCATATTACTAAGATTGACTATGCATATGATGCAGATGCCTATTTCCCGAATCTGGATGAAAAGGAAGAATGGCAGATTACAGAAGACAGTGATGAACAGACCTATTTTGATCTGGAGTATTACTTCTTAAAATATGAAAGAATAAGATAAGCAGAAAGAAACGTGTAAGAAATGAATAATCTTATTTTCAGTTTAAATACCACCATGCCAATCTTTCTTGTGATGGTAATCGGTTATATCTTAAAGCAGATTGGTATGCTCAATGATAATTTTGTAACGGTGGCGAATAAGTTTAATTTTAAGGTGACCTTGCCATTTATGTTATTTCGGGATATTGCTACGGTAAATATCCGGGAAATCTTTGATTTGAAATATGTGCTTTTCTGTGCACTGGCAAGTACCGCCTGTTTCTGGGTAATCTGGGGAGCCACAAAGCTTTTTGTAAAGGATAAATCCATCCGTGGTGCATTTGTGCAAAGCTCCTTCCGGAGCAGCGCCGCAGTCATGGGACTTGCCTTTATTGAAAATATTTATGGCAGTTCTGCCATGGGACCATTGATGATTATCGGGGCAGTGCCGCTTTATAATATCTTTTCTGTTATTGTACTGACCTTTGAAGCCAATGAAGATGGAGCGGGAGAAGAGGCAGTACATGGTGGCAGAATCAAGAAAGCATTTCTTAACATATTAAAGAATCCGATTATCCTTGGAATTGCCTTTGGTATGGTGGCAGCATTATTGTCCCTTGATTTTCCTGCCATGGTAGATAAGACCATTGATAATGTGGCAAAGATGGCAACACCACTGGCGTTGATTGCACTGGGTGCAGGCTTTGAGGGAAGAAAGGCCCTGGCAAAAATCAGACCGACCCTTGCAGCATCTGCAATCAAGCTTGTAATACAGCCGCTTTTATTGCTTCCGGTGGCAGCAGCCTTGGGCTTTACCGGAGAAAAAATGATTGCAATTCTGATTATGCTTGCATCACCGACTACACCTAGCTGCTATATTATGGCAAAGAACATGAAAAATGATGGTGTGCTGACAGCAAGTATTATTGTGACAACAACGCTTTTGGGAGCATTTACCTTAACTGGCTGGATTTTTATCCTTAAGACCATGGGATTGATATAGAGGAGGACGTTAGATGGATATTACAGGAAGAAAATTATTTGTAAAGGCGATGATGGAAGAAGGCGTGGATACCATATTTGGTTATCCGGGCGGAATGGTCACCGACCTTTTTGATGAATTATATAAACAGGATGATATTCACCTGGTGCTTCCCAGACATGAGCAGGGACTGATTCATGAGGCAGAAGGATATGCGAGAGCTACCGGAAAGCCGGGCGTATGCCTGGTAACCAGCGGACCGGGTGCCACCAATATTATTACAGGACTCGCAGATGCACATTTTGACAGCATTCCGCTTGTTTGCATTACCGGTCAGGTGCCACTTCCGTTGATTGGAAATGATGCCTTTCAGGAGGTTGATATTGTAGGAATGACCCGTTCCATAACAAAATACGGCGTAACCGTTCGGGACAGAAAAGATTTGGGAAAAATAATCCGCATGGCATTTCACATTGCAACCACCGGAAAACCGGGACCGGTTCTTGTGGATATCCCAAAGGATATCCAGTTAGAGAGTGGACCATCCGATTATCCAAAGAGTGTGCAGATTCGTGGTTACAAGCCAAATGAAGGCGTACATATCGGACAGTTGAAAAAGGCATATAAGCTTTTAAAGAGTGCCAAGAAACCATTGATTCTTGCCGGAGGCGGAATCAACATTGCCCGTGCCAATGATATTTTTGATGAATTTGTTACTAAAATGCAGGTGCCGGTTGTTACCACCATTATGGGAAAAGGAGCCATTGGCACATCCAATCCTTATTATATGGGAAACTGCGGTATGCATGGAAGATATGCAGCCAATATGGCAGTTTCTGAGTGTGATGTATTATTTTCTATCGGAACAAGATTCAATGACCGCATTACCGGCGATTTGAATGAGTTTGCACCAAAGGCAAAAATTGTTCATGTGGATGTGGATACAGCATCCATTTCCAGAAACGTTGTGGTGGATGTACCGGTAGTAGCAGATGCAAGAACCGCACTGGAAAAATTATCAGAGTGGGCAGAACCGAAGAAAACAACAGCCTGGATAGCCCGCATTGAGGAATGGAACAAAGAAAATCCTCTGGAAATGCGAAGAGATAAGGGACTTTCCCCACAGATGATTATGGAAGGAATCAATGAGCATTTCAAAGGAGCCATTATTGCAACAGATGTTGGGCAGCATCAGATGTGGGCAACCCAGTATCTTGAGATGGAACGTGGCGGAACCTTTATTACATCGGGGGGTCTTGGAACAATGGGCTTTGGATTCCCGGCAGCAGTCGGAGCAAAAATCGGCTGTCCGGAAAAAGAGGTTATCTGTATCACCGGAGATGGTGGATTCCAGATGAATATGCAGGAAATGGCAACTGCAGTATGCCAGGATGCACCGGTAATTGTCTGCATTTTAAATAATTTTTATCTTGGCATGGTTCGCCAGCAGCAGCAGCTTTTCTACGGAAAACGTTATTCTGCAACCTGCCTGCGTCAGCATAAGGAATGTCCGAACAACTGTAAGGGACCGGGAAAAGACTGCCCGGTATATGAACCGGATTTTTTGAAATGGGCAGAAAGCTATGGCGCAAAGGGTATTCGTGTAACGAACACCGAAGAAATGAATGCAGCCTTCGAAGAGGCAAAGAAGAATAAAAAGACTTCTACCGTAATAGAATTTATGATTGCAACAGAGGACATTGTACTTCCGATGGTTAAGAGTGGAACTGCAATGAGCCAGATGATTTTGAAATAGGAGGAACGTTGGTATGAAAAACAGATGGATTGCATTATATGTAGAAAACCAGGTTGGTGTACTGGCGAAGGTTTCCGGACTTTTTTCCGGCAAATCCTATAACCTCCAGAGTCTTACCGTAGGAACCACGGAAGATGAGAGTGTGTCCCGTATGACAATCTGTGTAACCAGTGATGATATTACATTTGAACAGATTAAGAAGCAGTTAAACAGTATGGTAGAGGTCATTAAGGTAATTGATTTAACCAATGTACCAATCCATATGAAAGAGATTCTTTTTGCAAAAGTGCTGCATTGCAGCGTGGAAGATAAAGCGGAGGTATTTCAGATTGCAACAACCTTTAAAGTAGATGTGGCAGATATTGGGGAAGACAGCGTATTGTTAGAGTGCAAGCTGACAGAACGCCGCAACAATGAACTGATAGCTCTTTTAAAACGCCGCTTCAGGACCATCGAAGTAGTGCGTGGCGGGGCAGTAGCCATTGAATCAATCAGCACATCCTGCCGGTAATATTAAATACCGGGAATATGGGAAGTCCGTAATGCGGAATTCCCATATTTTTTATAATCTTTTTTTCAACAGTGCAATAAACTTCTCAAACTGCAATGGTGTTCCCTGAATTTCCTGTACCTTCAGGCGGTTCTTTTCATTGAAGCCTACAAGAATATCATGATTTGCTTCTGCTAAGTAGTCGATGATACCGTCGATATCGGATTTTAAGTTCTTCGGACACTGGATGTATAAGTGCTTTTTCGCAGAGATACACAGCGTATAGGAGATACTGAAATGGTACCAGAAGAACTTGTGCAGCGTGGAATGTTTATAAAGCCAGATGATTTCCTGAATCGGAACAAAGGCAATTCCATCCGTAGAGATTTCAATAAAGAAATGCTCGGTAATAAACATATCTTCCGTAGCCAGCTGTGGCAGTGTCGCCAGTTCTTCTTCTGCCTGCATAAGAAGAGTCTTCGGAGAACCGAACCGGGCAAGCTGCTGGCAGGGCGGTGACAGCCATGGAAAATGAATGTATACAAAATAACATATGATACTGAAAATGGCATAAAGTCCACTGCATGCAAAAAGCAGAATCAGAAAGATACTGAAGCCGTAACGGAAACCGGGCTCACTGATATAATAGGAGGAGCTTTCTCCGTAAATACCGCTGTCTGTCCAGTTCAAATCTGCTGCAATTTTAGAAAGCAGGGTATGGTAGGATTTGGTTGCGGTCTGGATTTTGGCATGAACGGTTACTTTGTTAATATTCGGAAGTCCCTCTTCGCTGGTCTTCGGAGAGAGCAGTACGATATTACAGCACCCATCCTGAATTGTATAGTAGTAATATCCATGGGTCTGCCCTAAGACTTCCTGTGTGTATCCGGTAAATTTTAAATCCGTCAGCGTAATACTGACATACCGGTCATTCTCTTTATATAATTTATCAAGAGAAGTTTTTTCGTTGATAACCTTCGGACTTAAGATGGTGCCGATGGGAAAGATAATCCAAAGAACAATCAACAGTATCATATATAGAATCGGCGAAAAAAGCTTATGCCGGTAAAGACTTTTGATGTGGTTGGATATATAGTGGTCTAATTGGTTTGTCATAATTCCTCCCAGTAGTGTTATGATTTTAAGTATAAAGTTTTAGGGAAAAATAATCAAGCCTTAGGGAGCGACTACTTGCTTTTATCAGGGAAAATTGTTAGTATTACAGAAGAATAGGACAGAAAGAGTGGTTGTGTGGAAGCATATACAGAATTTGCAACAGTTTATGATACATTTATGGACAATGTCCCTTACGAAGCATGGAAAAAATATCTGGTGGACATATTAAAAGCAGAGGGGATAAACGATGGCCTGCTTTTGGAACTTGGCTGTGGAACCGGAAGGATGACGAGACTTTTAGCGGCAGAAGGTTATGATATGATTGGGGTGGACAATTCCGAGGAAATGCTCTCGGTAGCCAGAGAATATACCATGGAAAATACAGAGATACTGTATCTTCTTCAGGATATGCGGGAGTTTGAATTGTATGGAACCATCCGGGCAGTAGTAAGTGTCTGCGATTCCATGAATTATATCATGTCAGAAGAGGATTTGAGACAGGTATTTTCCCTGGTCAATAATTATCTTGACCCGGGCGGAATCTTTATTTTCGATATGAATACCAGATATAAATATGAGGAACTCTTAGGAGACAACAGCTTCTGCGAGACCAGAGAGGACAGCAGCTTTATCTGGGAAAATTATTATGACCCGGAGGAACAGGTCAATCAGTATGATTTAACACTTTTTATCAAAGAAGAGGATGATTTGTTCCGGAGATATGAAGAAACACATTTTCAGCGGGCGTATGAGATAGAAACCGTACGAAAATTAATCGAAGAAGCCGGTATGAAATGGGAAGGTGTCTTTGACGTAGAGACGGGAAAAGAACCGACAGCCTGCAGTGAACGGATTTATATCATCGCAAGAGAACAGGGGAAATAAGAAGAAAGAGGAAGAAGAAATGTCAGATTATATGGTGAGAGCAACAGCTGCAGATGGACAGATTCGTGCATTTGCGATTACATCAAAAGAGATGACGGAGGAAGCAAGAGTCCGTCATAACAGCAGCCCGATTGTAACAGCAGCATTAGGACGTGCCATGAGCGCAGCAGCAATGATGGGCAGCATGATGAAGGGAGAAAAAGACCTTCTGACCCTGCAGATTCAGGGCGATGGTCCGATGCATGGCCTTACGGTAACTGCCAATGCTAACGGGGGTGTAAAAGGCTATCCGGGCGTGGCAGATGTGATATTGCCACCCAATGCAGCCGGTAAATTAAATGTAGGCGGAGCCATTGGAAGTGGTGTTTTAAGTGTCATAAAAGACATGGGATTAAAAGATCCGTATGTGGGACAGACAGAGCTTCAGACCGGTGAAATCGCAGAGGATTTAACCTATTATTTTGCAGTATCCGAGCAGGTACCATCTTCCGTGGGTTTAGGAGTTCTCATGAATAAGGACAATACAGTGCGTCAGGCAGGCGGGTTTATCATTCAGCTGATGCCGTTTACAGAGGACGCAGTCATTGATGCCCTGGAGCAGAAAATCGCACAGATAGCATCTGTAACAGAAATGTTGGAAAAGGGTATGACACCGGAAATGATTTTAGAGGAAATCTTAGGAGAGATGAAGCTTGAAATCAATGATACGATGCCGGTTGCCTTCCGCTGTGACTGTTCCAAAGAACGTGTGGCAAAAGCACTGGCAAGCTTAAGCAAGAAAGATTTGGATGATTTAATCAAGGATGAAGAACCGATTGAAGTAAAATGTCATTTCTGTAATGAGAATTATGTATTCAGTCCGGATGATTTAAGGGAGATAAGAAAATGAGAGATGGATTTATCAAAGTAGCAGCAGTAACACCAAAAGTAGTAGTCGCAGATCCGGTAGAAAATACCATTCGAATAAAAGCGGCAGTAATGGAAGCAGCAGCAAACGGAGCCAAAGTCATTGTGTGCCCGGAGCTTTGCATTACCGGATATACCTGTGGAGATTTATTCTTACAGGAGACTTTGTTAAGAAGCGCAAGGGAGCGGCTGGTATGGCTGGCAAAGGAACTCGGTGCTTTGGATGCCGTTGTATTTGTTGGTCTGCCCCTGATGCATGAAGGCAAGCTTTATAATGTGGCAGCAGCTTTAAACAAAGGCGAGATTATCGGCATCGTGCCAAAGACCCATATTCCAAATTACAATGAATTCTATGAAGCAAGATATTTTTCTCCGGGAAAAGAAGAAGCAGAGGGTGTAGATATTGCACCGGCTTATCATGTACCGATGGGAAGCCACATTTTGTTCCAGTGTGATGATGTATTGCCGGAGCTGGTAATCGGTGTGGAAATCTGCGAGGATGTATGGACACCGAACCCGCCGAGTATTTCCCATGCTCTGGCAGGAGCAACTTTAATCGTAAATCTTTCTGCCAGTGATGAGACAACCGGAAAGGATATTTACCGGAGAGAGCTTGTTGCAGGACAGTCTGCCCGCCTGCTCTGCGGTTATATCTATGCCAGTGCCGGAGATGGAGAATCCACACAGGATGTAGTATATTCCGGTCATAATATCATTGCAGAAAACGGAGTGGTTTTAGCAGAATCCGAACGTTTTACCAATGAGACGGTATATTCTGAAATTGATATGGAACGTCTGGTATCCGAAAGACGGAGAATGAGCACTTTTGCAGCAGGCAGCAGAAGCAAGGATTATCTTAGATTTTCTTTCTTTATTGATAAATCAGATACCACACTGAGCCGTTTTGTGGATCCGGCGCCATTCGTTCCGGGCAATAAGGGCAAGCGTGATAAACGTTGTGAAGAGATTTTAGCTATTCAGTCCATGGGACTTAAGAAACGGTTAGAGCATACCAGATGTAAATGCGCAGTGGTAGGCATTTCCGGTGGACTGGATTCCACACTGGCACTTCTGGTTACGGTACAGGCGTTTGACCGGCTGAAGCTTCCGAGAGAGCAGATATATGCAGTTACCATGCCGGGCTTTGGAACCACTGACCGTACCTATGAGAATGCATTAAGTCTCATTCGCTGTCTTGGCGCAAAGCTGATAGAAGTAGATATCAAAGAAGCAGTACGCATTCATTTCCGGGATATTGGTCAGGATGAGAGCGTACATGATGTCACTTATGAAAATGGACAGGCAAGGGAACGTACCCAGATTCTGATGGACATTGCCAATAAGAATAATGGTATGGTAATCGGAACCGGAGATATGTCAGAGCTGGCATTGGGCTGGGCTACCTATAACGGTGACCATATGTCCATGTATGGAGTGAATGCATCCGTACCGAAGACGCTGGTGCGCCATCTGGTACACTATTATGCAGACACCTGTGGAAATAAGGAACTTTCAACTGTGCTTTATGATGTCTTAGATACACCGGTCAGCCCGGAACTGCTTCCGCCGGAAAATGGAAAAATCACCCAGAAGACAGAGGATATTGTAGGGCCGTATGAACTGCATGATTTCTATTTATATTATGTGATGCGATTTGGCTTTGCTCCGGCAAAAATATATCGTCTGGCACAGGTGGCATTTGAGGGGCAGTACGACAATGCAGTGATTTTGAAATGGTTAAAGACCTTCTACCGCCGTTTCTTCTCACAGCAGTTTAAACGTTCCTGTCTGCCGGATGGACCAAAGGTCGGTACGGTAGCAGTATCACCAAGAGGTGATTTAAGAATGCCAAGTGATGCATCAGTGCGTATCTGGATGGATGAAATCGAACATTTGAAATAAAAAAACTGCTGCTCAAAATGGAGCGGCAGTTCTTTTATAAAAAACTATATGTGCTTAAGCTGTTTTTCAAAAGATTCTTTTGCCTTGCTGCGGCCGAAAGCAAAGTTCCTGCCGTAGACGAAAGAGTACATGACAGCAGCCATTACAAATGCAGTAACCACATCAAATACAGAATGCTGTTTTAAGAACATGGTTGCAAGAATAATGCTGACCATAAGAATGAAAGAAGCCAGCTTTAACTTCGGACGATCCTTAAATTCTTTACTGTTACAGATTGCAATGTGAACACCGAGCGAATTATAAACATGAATACTTGGAAACAGGTTTGTCGGTGTATCGGTTGCATAAAGCCAGGCTACCATATGGGTGAAGACATTGTCATGCTCAAAGGAATGCGGGCGGAGATAATGTCCGTTTGGATAGAGGCTGGATACTACCAGAAATACAGTCATTCCCACAAACAGGAATGTACAGAGCCGGTAATAATCTTCTTTATTTTTGAAGAAAAAGTAAAGAACCGCATATGCGACATATCCAAACCATAACATATATGGTACGATGAAAAATTCTATAAATGGGATTTCATCATCCAGTGCAGTATGTATTACGTTGAAATTTGAAGTCACATGTTTTTCCAGATAGGTAAACCATGGAAAATATATGAATACATACAGCAGAACCCATGCGTGCTTATATTTTTGAAAAAATGCTTTGAGATTTTGCTTAAAGTTATCTTTTTTCAACATCGGATTCCCCTTTTTTAATGTAAGAATACTACTTCTATGGTGGAATTCTAGCACAGCATTTTTTAAAAAACAATGCTATAAAATCGAATTTAATAATTTTTATGGAATTCTTAAGATTTTAATGGAAAAGGAACATTTTCATTGTGCAAGAATACAAGAAAATGTATTTCATTTTTTAAATAAATATTACAAATGCGGGATTTCATTGACAAAGAAAAACGGTCAACTATAATGGAAACTAGCAAAATAGAAAGGTTAAGGGATATGAAGAAGAATGAAGAGAAACAGCAGGAAACTGCAAAGGAAAAAATGAGCAGAAAAAAACTCCTTTGTGTAATCGGAATTCCTGTAGGAATATTAGTTGTGATTTATCTGGTACTGGCACTGTTTTTTCAGAGCCATTTTGCATTTCGTACCACGATAAATAATGTGGGGGTATCCGCTTCCTCAACCAGTGGTGTGGAAAAGAAGATTACGAAGCAGGCATCCAGGTATGAGATGAAACTGGTGGAGCGTGAGGATAAGACAGAGAGCATCAATGGAACAGACATTGACATGGAGCCGGTATTTGATAAGCAGGTAAAAGAGCTTTTAAAGAAGCAGAATGGATTTGCATGGCCGTACTATCTTATTTCTCCACAGAAATACGAAGCGGAGACTATGATATCTTTTGATGAAGAAAAATTGAAGGATGTTCTGGATAATTTGTCCTGTATGGATGAAAGCAAATGGACGGATTCCGAAAATGCACAGATTAAGGATTATACAAAGGATGGCTATGAAGTGCAGCCGGAGGTATATGGAACAAAAATCGATAAGGATGCATTTACGGAGAAAATCAAAGAAGCCTTGGATAAAATGCAGCCGGAATTTGACCTTTCCGGGGAAGGCTGTTATGAAGACCCAAAGGTAAAAGAAGAGGATGATGTATTTCAGGATGCATTGGATACTTTGAATAAATATACCCAGATGAAGATTACCTATCAGGCAGAAGGCAAGGATGATGTGGTTTTGGATGGAGAAACCATCAGTACCTGGCTTTCTGTGGATGATGATTTCAATGTGTCTGTAGATGATGAGGCATTGAGCGCTTATGTAAAAGCTATGGCAAAAAATTATAATACCGCCTATGGAAACCGGACACTGGATACCTCTTATGGACAGACAGTGACAATTTATGGTGGAAATTACGGATGGTGGGTAGATAATGCAGCTGAAAAGGAAATGATACTGGAGGATTTGAAAGCCGGTAAGGATGTAACAAGAGAGCCGGTTTATTCCCAGACGGCTAACAGCCATGGTGAGAATGACTATGGTAATACATATGTGGAAATCAATCTGACCGCACAGCATTTGTTTTTCTATAAGAACGGATCACTGGTGGTAGAATCTGATTTTGTCTCCGGTAACCTTGCAAAGAATCATGGAACGCCATCCGGCTCTTTTGGTGTTACTTATAAGGCAAAGGATGCGGTGCTTCGCGGCGAAGATTATGAGTCTCCGGTATCTTTCTGGATGCCTTTTAACGGTGGTGTTGGAATGCATGATGCCAGCTGGAGAAGTACTTTTGGTGGAACAATTTATAAAAGAAGCGGTTCACATGGATGTATCAATCTTCCATACAGTGCAGCAAAAACAATTTATGAAAATATAGAAGCTGGTTATCCGGTGCTTGTTTATGAACTGCCGGGAACCGAGAGTCAGAAGGGCAAGGATATGGATGCAGCATCTGCAGTAGATGAGGCAATCACCTCCATTGGAACAGTAACCCTGGACTCCGCAGGAACCATTGCGTCTGTCCGTTCCCAGTATGATGCTTTATCTGACAGCGCCAAAGCATATGTAAAGAATCTGAATGTGCTGACAGCAGCCGAGTCAGCTCTGTCACAGTTGCAGTATGAACAGGCCCTGCAGGAATTGCAGAATCAGGAAAGTATAGATGCACAGAATGTAACGAATACAATCATGGCATTGCCAGATACGATAACTGCCACAGATGCAGCAGCAGTAGCCAATGCAAGAAATGCCTATAATGCCTTAAGCGAGGGCGCAAAAGCGAAGGTACCACAGAGTGCACTGGACAAGCTGGCAGCCGCTGAAGCAGCATTGTAAAACAAAAGCAGGGAAAGAGAATATCGCTCCTGCTCCTGTGATTTGCTTCCGATAAGATGTATGCCTACATGGGACATCGGAAATAAAATTGAAAATAGAAATGTAATAGAAATAACACCAGCCTCTGCCTGGATGATTGCAGATACATGAGGGAGGGCTGTTAGGGACTTATGAAATTCGTTCGGAAACAGGCAACGCCGGTACAGGGATGTACCGGCGAGGCGCAGATGAACATGGATGTGAATTTG
>ENA-OPTX01000228-OPTX01000228.1-human-gut-metagenome-genome-assembly--contig:-NODE-228-length-41948-cov-5.895615_pt1 | contig 41948 bp, 42 predicted proteins | sample MGYA00241465_ERZ501922 | MGnify/ENA primary metagenome ERZ501922 (study PRJEB25962, sample SAMEA2042399) | human gut metagenome | biome: human gut; feature: human-associated habitat; material: faeces...
CCTCAGAGAGAGTCGGATATATTGAACATGTGATGAATGATGGAACCATTCATTCTACATTCAATGAAGGTCACATGCGAGTAGAGGGCGAAACAGCCTATTGTGTAGATATTAACACCGGATTCAAAAATGGGTATAAAACTAGACACGATGCAAGTGCTAGCATGAGTGCTGCACAGATCGAAGATGTGGCATTGTCACTGGAGTATGTAAAGCAGTATAGAGGCAGTCATAGTAACCTGAATACAAATCAGGGATATCTGCTGGAACAGTGTGTAGTATGGCAGAGACTCAGTGAACAGTTGGGCTGGAAGTGCGATAATGTCAGAGCTGCATATTCTGAGATTTCACAGGATATTCAGAATGAAGTGTATGCAGGAGCGAGAGCATTTGTACAGGCAAACAAAGGTCGCTATAAATGTGGCGGATATATCTATACTGGTGAAGGACAGGATCTTGGACAGTTTTGGGCAGAACTGAATGTCGGAAATGCGAAGGTAAAAAAGACAACTGCAAATGAGATTGTCACAAATGGAAATGCGATGTATTCCATTGTTGGAGCAACCTTTGGCATATTTTTAGACCAGAATTGTAGTAATCAGATTGGAACACTTACAACAAATGAAAATGGCGATACGAATGAAGTTGAAGTAACTGCAGGGACTGTTTACATCAAAGAGCTTTCTGCACCGAAAGGATATAAGCTGGATACGACAGTACGCAGTCTGAAAGTTGAAGCCGGAAAAACAGCCGTATTAAATGTTTCCGATGTTCCGAAAGTAACAGAGACATTGGTAGATCTGTTCAAGATTGATATGGAGACAGGAAAAGCAACCGCACAGGGAAATGCAGCACTGTCAGGAGCAGAGTTTACCTGGCATTATTATGACGGATTTTATACAAAAGATAACTTACCAGAGAAAGCAACACGTACCTGGGTTACAAAAACGGTGGCAGAAAAGAGCAGTGACGGAAGTATTCATTATGTGACAAAACTGTCAGATGCTTACAAAGTATCGGGAGATGCATTTTACATTCAGAATGAAAAAAGCGTATTGCCACTTGGAACACTGACTGTTGAAGAAACCAAAGCACCAGACGGATATTTACTGGACGGAGCTTATATGCAGGCAGGGGACAGTACAGAGCAGATCAAAGGAATGTATCTGACACAGATCACAGAGGACGGAGAACTTGCAGTTCTTTCCGGAAGCAACCAGTATGCCGTATCTGATCAGGTAATCCGAGGTGGTGTGAAGATTCAGAAACGTGATATGGAGACAAAAGACACTAAGGCACAGGGAAGTGCTACATTAAAAGATGCAGCATTTGCAATTATTTCTCTGAACGAGAATCCGGTTCTGGTAGAAGGAAAACTGTACAAGAAAAATGAGACAGTTAAGACAATTCAGACAGGAATTGATGGAGTAGCAACAACATCGGCAGATTTACTTCCATATGGTAAATACAAACTGGAAGAAACCAAAGCACCGGAAGGTTATCTGACTGACGGGGCAAAAGCGATTGAATTTTCGATTACGGAAAATAGAAAAATAGTGGATTTAACAGGCGAAAGCCATTCCATTTACAACCAGATTAAACGTGGAGATTTGGAGGGAGTAAAGATTGGAGCAGGCACACATAAGAGACTTGCCAATGTTCCTTTTAAGATTACGAGCAAAACAACCGGAGAGAGCCATATCGTAGTAACAGATAAAAACGGTCAGTTTTCAACTGCTTACGATTGGGCGTCTCATAAGAAAAATACAAATGCCGGAACATCCAGTGAGGACGGTATCTGGTTCGGAATTTCTGAGCCGGACGATAGCAAAGGTGCATTACTTTATGACACTTATGAGATTGAGGAGTTAGCTTGTGAATCCAACAAAGGTATGAAGCTGATTCCGGCATTTGAAGTTGTTGTCAGCAGAAATAAAGTAACCATCGATCTTGGAACGCTGACCGATGAGTATAAAAAAGAGATTACCATTCATACAACCGCAGCAGATAAAGTAACAGGTGAGAAGGTAATTGTTGCAGGAAAGAAAATAACAATTGTGGATACAGTTACTCTGGACGGTCTGGAAGAAGGCAGAAAGTATCAGTTAAAAGGCTGGCAGATGCTGAAAGAGGAAAATGCAGTACTGCTCATTGATGGAAAGCGTGTGGAGAGTGATTACACTTTTGTTGCTGACAGCGAGAAAATGAAAGTAGAGATTTCTTATACGTTTGATGCATCAGAACTTGGTGGACAGAATCTGGTTACATTTGAAGAATTATATGACCTGAAGAATCCGGAAGAACCTGTAAAAGTTGCAGCGCATAAGGACATTGACGATGAAGGTCAGACAGTCCTGATTACAGAGCGAAAGATTTCGATTCATACCACAGCAACGGATAAGAACGGTAAGAAAGAAATTGAAGCCGGAAAAGATCTGACGATTGTGGATACAGTTACATTAGAAGGATTGGAAATCGGTACAAAGTATAAATTGTCTGGTTGGCAGATGATTAAGGAAGAAAATGCAAAGCTGATCATTGATGGCAAAGAAGTTACCAATGATTATGAATTTACAGCGGACAAGGAAAACATGGAAGTGCAGATTGAGTTTACTTTCGATGGCAGCACTCTTGGAAGAAAACAGCTTGTAACCTTTGAAGAACTGTATGATATGACAAATCCGGAAGAACCGAAAAAGGTAACAGAGCATAAGGATATTGACGATGAAGGTCAGACCGTAACTATCAAAGAAGTACCGGAAACATCAACTCCAGAGACACCGGGTACTATTACAAAGACAAGTAATCCTCCAAAAACGGGCGATACTGCGAATGCAGTTTTATGGATAGCCATTCTGGTGTTATCGGCAGCCGGAATCACGGGAGTTCGTATCTGGAATAAAAAGAAGCAAGTTAAGAGATTAGGAATTGAAGAAAAGAAAGAAGAGAAGGAGTAAAACAGAGGGCGGCGATAAGCTGCCCTTTGATATTGAAATGGGAAAGAATCAGAAAGCAATAAAAGTATTACAGCGTTTATTTGATGCCGGATACGGAACGGAGAAAGAGATTGTCAATATGACGATGGATGAAATGCTTGCTTTGCCAGGAGTAAATGTAGCAGACCTGTGCATTATCAGTGAGTTACAGAAAAGCATTAAGGCAAACAAAGTGATAAGCTATTTGTCAGAGAAAACAGAAGAAAGGGAAGAAACGAAAGGAGCAGATTATGGTGGAACAACCTAAATATTTGGAAATGACATTATCACAATTGAAAGCATATGTGGAATCTTCAGAAAGTAATGTTCTTCTAGTCGTAGAATTTCCAAAAGGAGATCAGAACAATGAAGAATGAATTGGAAGTTGTGAATATCCGTTTGGTAAAAGAACCATCTCTTTATAGTGAGCAGACGTTGGACAGTCCACAGGCTGTTGTAGAATTGATGGCGAAGGAGTTATCGCAATATGACAGAGAAGTATTTTGTATCCTGAATATGAAAAATAATGGACAGGTAATCAATATGAATCTGGTCAGTGTTGGAACAATCAATGCATCTTTGGTAATTCCCAGAGAAGTTTTTAAGAGCAGTATTCTGGCAAATGCTTCTGCAATCATTGGACTTCATAATCATCCCAGTGGCAATGTGAAACCGTCAAAAGAGGATATGATTGTTACGAGAAAGCTGCAGAAGTGCGGACAGCTACTGGGGATAGAATTGCTGGATCATATCATTGTCGGTGGAACTAATGGAAAGATGCTCAGCTTCCGAGAAGAAAAGATGTTGAATGTGACAGGAAGGATGGATTGGGAGAGATAGAAGAAAAAAGAATTAGAAGTTTTTATTTATTGTAATATTTCATGTAGCGGCATTAGTAAAATAGTGTCGCTACAAAAAGCTGACTTATACATTGATATTATATGCATAACTCAAAATAAAATTGTTAAAAATAGAAAAAGAAACAATATATAACGAAAAAATCTCTAAATAAGAGAATTTGCATTGACTGAGAGAAGAGTAAAACATATAATAAAGGTGGAGGTGTATAAGAATGTTAGTAAAAGTAAGTGTTGAAAATTTTAAATCTTTTGAGAAAGCAGCAGAGCTGACAATGATTTCCTCAAATAAAATACGAACAAATGCAAATCACAGGTTAAAGATAAAAAGTACCCAGTTATTAAAATATGCAGTAGTTTATGGAGCAAATGCATCTGGAAAGACCAATCTGGCATTGTTCTTTAAATTTTTTAAAGATAGTGTCTGCAATGGTATTCCGATAGAAGCTACACAGATGTTTTGTAAGAATCGCCAGGAGAATAAGGAACGAGAAAGTAGTTTTGAAATTCAGATTACTGTAGGTGACAAATTTTATGCCTATGGTTTTTCTGCAGTTTTAAGCAGACGAAAAGTAACCGGAGAATGGTTATATGAATTATATCAGAACGGTTCAGCAAAATGTCTCTTTGAACGAGAAGGAAGTAAACGTCCGGTGTTAAATGATGGTATTACGCTGACAAACACAGAAAAAAATAAATTTGAAACCTATGCAGATGATTTTGAAGGAAATGAAACATCTTTGTTCCTGACAGAAATGAATCGTGGAAAAAAATATAGCACACGATCTAAATTATTGTTCTTCCGGGATGTATATGATTGGATTCAGAATCATATTTCGATTATCACACCGGATACGCCATTGATTGATTTGGAATATTATTATGATGATAATTCGCTGAAGCTGATTAACAAATTGATCAAAACATTTGATACGGGTATCAGCCAGGTGAAAATTGAAGAAATCACATTGGATGAGTTATCAAATGCATTGCCGAAATCAGTATTTGATAAGATGATGCAGCATGTAAAAAATAGAATGGAAGAGCAGGAAGAACCATCATTCAGAATGACGATGAGGTCGAAGGAAACTTTCTTTAATATCGAAGTTGAAGGACATTCTGAACCGAAGGTCACAACAATTCGGTTGCATCATAATAAGTCATTTTATGAGTTCGGTTTTGATGAAGAGTCTGATGGAACAAGAAGATTATTCGATTTGATGGATATGCTGTTGAATAAACGAGAAGATGTTCTTTATGTTGTGGATGAATTGGAGAGAAGCTTACATCCGAAGCTGACAGAAAGATTTTTGCAATTATTTATGCAGTTACATGATGAGCAGCGAATGCAATTATTGTTTACCACACATGAATCATCTATTATGGATCAGGCTATTTTTAGAAGGGATGAAATCTGGTTTGTAGAAAGAAATGCAGAAAATGCAAGCTCTATTTATTCCTTAGATCGTTTCAAGGAGAGATACGATAAAGTGTTGAGCAAGGCATATCTGGAAGGCAGGTATGGTGCGATACCAGTATTTTCAACATTTGATTTTGCGCGTGCAACGAGTCAGACGGATGTGCTTGCACAGACACCTGACGACTGCCGCGACAGTGCAGAAAGTATTTCTGTACCGAGAGAGGAGGAGTAGCCTTGGCTCCAGTAAGAAGTTATACGAATTGGAATAGTAGAACTACAGATGAAGAAGAACAGATTGAGCCTTATCGTAAGTACTTTTTCATATGTGAGGGTGCAAATACTGAAACATGGTATTTCAAAAAGTTAATTGATATCCGAAAAGAGTTAAATATTCATCCATTGATCGATATCCGGTTATTTGAAAAAACAGAGGGAGACAGGGACATTTCATTTCCAAGACGTTTGATTAAGTTTGCAGAAAATCAGAAAGAAAATCCAGAAATAGCGTTTGATAAAGAACGGGATAAGATGATTGTTGTATTTGATGGAGACATTTTTGAAGAGAAGGTACTTGATTATGATGAATTGGTAGCTGAAGGTGAAAAGAAGAATATATTAGCGGTTAGTAATCCGGCATTTGAATTATTTCTGTTGTTACATTATGAAAATTCATACGAAGATGATATTGAGCCAAATGCTGAACAGATTATCCAGAATGAAAAAGATGGACATCAGACATTTATCTATAAGTTGTTACTTGCCAGAACAGGAATCAATCCGAAGAAAAATGCTGCGATTGGAGAACTGGCGAAAAATATAGAGATTGCTATTGAACAGGAAAAGAAAATCAATGAGGATATTCATCAGTGTAAAGGGCAGATTACATGTAATATTGGTCGGATTATTGATGAGATTCGGAATGATGATGGAAAATAGACATATGAAAAAAATAAGAAAGGTAATAAAATTTTTGAGTAAAAAACTGAATATACTTCAGGAAAAAGTTAATATGTTGTATGTTGCAATAAGCATTCTTGTAGTAGTAGCTATAGGAGCATTAATTGGATCTTGTTGGATGCCCGAAAGTTACAATGATGTAAAAAATATAGTTGTAGGGTTGTCTACAGGAATTATTACTTCGGCATTAGTTACAGTATATATAGAAAATATAAATGCAAGAATGGATAAGAAGCGAAAAGTACGATATAAACAAATGTTATTAAATCCATTGTATATGTCTATAGACAGATTATATAAGCGTTTAATATTGAATATTAATGAATATCGAGTTAGAGAAGAATATGTGGGATATTATTTTTTGCCGATTAAGGAAACAAAAGAAATATCTGAATTTTTTGATTCATTACGAAATATTGATTTTGAGAAAATAGAAGATGAGAAGAAGGATAAAAATTTCAAGAATTTGATGGATATTCCGATGATTTATTATAATGAAATACTAAGCCAATATAAAGGTATTCCATTTGAAAGTTTGGTTTTGGATAATATTATATCGCAAGAAGAATATGAGGCAATGAAACATTTTGATATAGTAAATGAATGCGCCAGACTTTTTGAGTTGGTTAGTAGAGGACAAATGGAAAGACAAGATGAATATCGCACAAAAATTCAACTAATGCATGGAATGACGATATTTATAAATCGAATGATGAGGATATTTGATCAGATTGTTAAAAGCGCAAAAATAGATAATGAATGGATAAAGAATTATTTAGATGACATCTGGTATCATGAAGTATATGTAAATTCTGAAGAGTATGTAGAACGTTGTATGGAGGAAATGGAAAGTAGAGCGCAATATTATGATGAACATCCAGAATTGATTGATGCATATGAAGAAGATGAGGAAGAGGATCAGCTGTACAAAAAAATTAATACAGCGATTTGGAGTTGCGATGTCGAGACAATCAAGAAGTGTTTTCCAGAAATAGATAAAAATAATAAAGGAATACAATCTATGTTGACATGGAAATTAGCAAAAGATGTTATGAAAGACAAGCAATTGCGAAGAATGTATTATGAAAAATATGGAGAAAAGTATAAGGTGAAAAAAGAAAAGAGATGGTGGGAAAGAGGATAAATAATCTATGAATACATAGCCAGTTGGTTCCAACTCAAGGAATCACCTGGCTATTTTCATGCCTGGGTATTATCCCGAATAATATCAATCTAAGGCAAGAAAGGAGATGAAAATTATGCCATATATACCACCATCGGTCGTGCGGGAGGTCAAGCGGATGGATTTGCTTACGTACTTGAAAAATTATGAACCATACGAATTAGTTCATTTTTCTGGCAACACCTACACTACCAGAACACACGATAGTTTGAAAATATCAAATGGGAAATGGATGTGGTGGAGTCAGAGAACCGGTGGCAGATCAGCACTGGATTATCTGATCAAAGTAAGAGGATACAGTTTTTTAGAGGCGGTTGAATTGCTTGCAGAACGGGCAAATATTCAGCCGCCTCTTTTTGTATCTGAGAATGTTCCGATGGAGAAACAGTTACTGTTGCCAAAGAAAAATCAAGATGATCAGAAAGTGATTGCGTATCTTTTAGGACGTGGGATTGATAAGGAAATCATTCAGTTTTGTTTGGAGTCCGGAAGAGTTTATGAAAGTGTATTTCATCATAACGTAGTGTTTGTAGGGATGGATGAGAAAGATAATCCGAAATATGCAGCTCTTAGAGGAATCGGAACCAGCTTTATAGGAGAAGCAAATGGAAGCGATAAGAATTATTCTTTTTCCATTTTTGCAGAGAAATCCAATGATACGGTGCATCTGTTTGAGTCAGCCATTGATTTGTTATCCTATGCGACGTTGCAGAAATTAGACGGGAAAGAGTGGAGAAGAGAACATTTATTGTCACTGGCAGGTGTCTATCAGCCAGCAAAAGAAATTGAAAAAAGTAAAGTCCCTGCAGCGTTGGCCAGGACATTAAAAATGCATCCAGAGGTGAAGACAATCGTTCTGCATTTGGATAATGACCGTATTGGAAGACTTGCCACAAAAGCAATTTCTACAGTACTTCCGAAGCAATATCAGATAAAAGATGTACCACCAAAACAAGGAAAAGATTACAACGATCTGCTCTGCATCAAGTTAAATCTGGCAATTACAAAGAGAGAAAAAAGCATGAAAAAGATTATGTCTGGTCATGAAAAATATGAGAGATAGAAGGTGAAAAAAGATATGAAAATTGCAAGATATGAGCTGAAGGTTGTGTATAAGAAAGAACTGATTTTGATGATGGAAGACGATGTAGACAGCGAAGATCTGTTGAAGATTTTTCTGGAAACACAGTTGAAAGAGGAAAAAGAACAGAGTGAATTACTTGGAATTATTGCTGAAAAAGTGTCAGAAGAAAGCTGTACGGAGCAGTGTGAAAGTTGTCAAAAGTATTGTCCGGCAAGTGAAGAATGTATGGCAACTGATGAAAATGTACGATGCACAAAGTGTGAATACTTGTGTGAAACTTGCGGGATTTGTGAACTGAAAGAATAAAAAAAGCAAGTGCTTTTTCGGCAAGTAAATCTTCTGATACCCGGAACAGTGAGACGGGTGCAGAAGAATACACAATACCAGCAAGCAACGCCTTTGGATTGCCACACAGGTTTCCTGTCTGGCAGTCTGCGGCAGCTTGTCAGGGGAATCCCTGAAACCCTCAGAAAATGAAAAAGGAGAAAGTAACAATGTTGAAGTTTATTTGTGGAGTATTAGTAGGTGGCATTATAGGAGTAGTGTTGATGTGCCTGTTGCAGATTAACAAGATTCAGTAGACAAAAAGAAAGGAGATACAAGATGCAGGTTGAAGTATCAATGAAAGACAAGAAGAAAGCAGAAAGACGGTATCAGGAATATTTAAAGAAAATGAACAAGAAGAAGGGAGAACAGAAGAAATGATTGCAAGAGAAATGATAGCAGAAAAGGTATTTGCGGAAGGTGTAGCAAAAGACATCCGGAATTTTCTACCAGCTAAATATGAGAATGCAGAATTTCAGGTAATGCAGATGAATAAAAATAATGGAGTCCAGATGGTAGGAGTACAGGTAAGACTGCAGGAAGAAAATGTGTGCCCAGTTGTTTATGTAGAGCCGTTCTTTAATGAAATACGTCTGGGCGAACCCGTTGAGAAAGTGATGAATGAAATTGCAAAATGCATGGAAGAAGCAGGCAATGCTCCGTTTGTGCACAACGGTATCAACCCAATGGATTATGATTCAGTGAAGGAACATCTGGCAGTGATGCTTGTAAACACCCAGGAAAACAAACGAATGTTACAGGAAATGCCTCATGAAAATATCGAAGATCTGTCGACTATCTGTTATGTGGATTTTCCGGTAGAGTCTAACGATGGAAAAGCGACTATGAAGGTGAAAAATGAACATCTTAAGATGTGGAATGTGGATGCAAAAGAAATGTTCCATCAGGCCAGAGCAAATACCCAGCCTGTAAATACACCGATTCTTCAGTCAATGGACGAAATGATGTTGAGTATTTTTAATGAAGAAGGACATGCAACGAATCTTTTAAATGAAAGTGTTGAATTTGGACTTCGTTCACATGATATGTTGTATGCGCTTACAAATGTAGAAAAGCAATATGGAGCATCTATGATCACGCAGCCAGCAGTTTTAAATAAATTGGAACAACTTTTTCCAGAAGGATTTTATGTGTTACCGTCATCTGTGCATGAAGTTCTGATTGTTCCGGATAATGGAGAGATGGAACCCAAAATGCTTGGTGAAATGGTACGGGAAGTAAATAAAAATGAAGTGGAACGGCAGGAGGTTCTTTCAGACAGAGTTTACAGCTACGATAAAGAAAAACATCAGATTCGACAGGAACCAGATTCCATACAGAAAGCAAAGGAGATGGAGCGTTGAGAAAACGTAATGTAGCAATCCTTTTCCGGTTGAACAAAAAAGAAGCAGAGGCATTGGATAAGAAAGTAAAGAAAAGCGGACTGAACCGGGAAGCTTACCTGAGACAGTTGATTTCTGGTGTTGTTCCAAGAGATGCACCGCCACCAGATTATTATTCGATGATGCGGGAACTTCATAAGATTGGAAATAACTTAAATCAGATTGCACAGAAAGCGCATGTGTTAAATGTGGTAGATGTGCAGCGTTACGATCAAGAAGTGCGGAAGTTCAATGAAGCAGTCCATAAGATTACAGAAGCAGTGATACTTCCGGAAAAAAATGAATCATGGCAGTGACATCAATCTGGAGCATTAAAGGTCGGATTGGAAAAGTAATCAATTATGCGGAGAACCCGGACAAGACGAAAGAGAATAACGAAGGGCAGATAGTCGAGAATCAATCACGATCCGCACAAGGACTGGAAGATGTGATTACCTATGCGGTGAATGCAGAAAAGATCAGACGGAGGCAATCTGAATCTATGGAAATGGAACTTGTCGGAGAAGCGGAAGAACTGATGGAACAGTATGTATCTGGAGTGAATTGTGCACCGACAACCGCCAGAGAAGAAATGATTGCGGTCAAAAAGCGTTTTGGAAAGGAGGACGGAATTGTTGCGTTTCATGGCTACCAGTCTTTTGCACCGGGAGAATGTAATCCGGCAATGGCACATGAGATTGGAAAGAAACTGGCAGAAGAATTGTGGGGCAGTCAGTATCAGGTATTGATTGCGACTCATTTGGATAAGGCAAACCATCTGCACAATCATTTTGTGGTGAACTCAGTTTCATTCCTTGACGGGAAAAGATACCACAGGACAAATCAGGATTATCGGGATATGCGAATGGTGTCGGACCGGTTATGTAAAGAATACCAGTTATCGGTTGTCGGGCAGCCGGAACAGGGAAAAGGAAAACATTATGCTGAGTGGCAGGCAGAACAGCAAGGAAAACCGAGTTATCATAGCATGGTAAAAGCAGATGTTGATGAAGCAATCCGAAAAGCGAGGACTGAAAAACAGTTCTTTTTTTATTTGCGGGAAAAAGGATACTCGTTTAAGTTTGGAAAAGACATCACTATTCGTCCGGGAGGGCGAGAGCGAGGTCTGAAGTTAAAGCGGAACTTTGGAGAGAATTATTCGCTGGAAGCAATCCGGGTTCGGATTCTGGAAGAAAATGAATTACCTGCCGAGAAGAAAATTTCAGTTGGGAAGTATTACCGGATTCAGGTATCCGGCAACTTTAAGCAGACAAGAAAAATCAGAGGACTTCGGGGATTGTATCTGCATTACTGTTATCTTTTAGGAATCCTACCGAAGAATCGCCCGTCAATATCTGCTAAACAGGTGCATGTATTGTTCCGGGAGGATTTATTAAAACTGAATACCGTTTCTAAAGAAACGAAGCTGCTTTGCCATTATCACATTGATACTGCGGATCAGCTTTTTTCATTGAAAGACCATTTACAGAAACAAATGGAGCAGTGTGCGGAGGAACGGAAGCACTTGCGTTATAAGATTCGGGCAGACAGACCGGAAGAAGAAATAGAGGAAATGAAAGAGCAGATAAAAGTTCTGACAGAGAAAATCGGAATGCTCAGAAAGAAGACAGCACTTTGTGATGGAATCGCCGCACGTTCCAAGGTAATCGAAGAAAAATTTAAGACGGTGCGGGAAGAAAAAGAGAAGAAGGAGGAACAAAGCCATGAACACATCAGGCGAAGCCGCTGATCAGGTGGTACGAATGTCGTTGGAAGTCGGTGAAGCAGCATTGAAGATCAGTGGTACAGGTGCGAAGCATCTGGCAGTGATGCTGTATACAGTCTTAAAAGAGAAGAAAAAGACAAAAGGCAGAGTAAGACTTGAAACATTGGTTAAATCAGGTAGACCACTGACGGTATTTTCGGTGAAAGAAAGTGATCTGAAACAATTTGTTCAGGAAGCAAAACGATATGGCGTGTTGTACTGTGCAGTCCGAAATCCAAGAGGAAGCAGTGACGGACTGGTAGATGTGATTGTAAAGGAAGAAGATGCACCAAGGATCAACCGTATCGTAGATAGATTCCAGTTTGCATCTGTAACAGAAGCAGCGAAGATTAAGACGGAAATTGAGCGGACACGTGCAGAAAAAGCAAAAGCCGGAAAATCAGAGAAGCAGGAAAAGAAGCCGGAAAAAGTACAGGTTCAGCAAGAAAAACAGGGACAGGCAGAGCCGGAAAAAGATTATCCGCAGAAATCCAAGGAGGATCAGCTTATGGACGAGTTGTTTGGAGAGTCGGTGAAGAAAGAGGGTAAGGAGCAAAACCCCTCTTTGGCAAAGACGACCAAATCCCGTCTGTCCGAGCCTACCTCAAAGAAGCAAGAGAAAACCGCAGAGGGTACTTCTAAGTTATTTACCCCGGAAAAACCAGAGAAACCATCGGTCAGAAAGGAACTTCGGGAAATACAGAATGCAAGGAAGAAAGAAGCGGAGCGGAGTGAGAATAGAAATGATCCGGTGAGAAATCAGGGAAATAAAGACCGGAATCAGATTCGCCACCAGCAACCACAACAGAAACGAAAACCAAGGAAAGGGAAAGAGAGGTAAATTTTATGGATAATAGTTTTGATTCTTTATTAAATGCATCGGCTGTACCACAGGATGAAAAGGTACAGGCATTTATTGCGGAAAGCAAAAATAACAGGAATCGCTGCTATGAGTTGTCAGAGCAGGTAACTGCACAAGTGGCAACGGATGGGAAAATGCTGCAGAAGTATCTGGATGTACAGAGTACCTTTGATCGATATACTACCAATAATGCACTTCTGATTCTGGCACAAAGACCAGATGCACAGAAATTAGGTGACTATGGATACTGGAGAGATCATGGATTTTATTTAAAACGTATGGAACGACAGAATCCAGTTCTGATTTTAGAGCTAGGAAAAACATATAAGCGTGAAGATGGTACAGTTGGAAATTATTATAATGCGAAAAAGCTATATGATATTTCTCAGACAACAATGTCCGATACTACAATTCAAAAGTCAGAATATGAAGAACATGATTTAATCCGGGCGTTAGTCAGTACCCCTCCGGTAAATATTGTTGCAGCAGAACCAGAACAGATGCCGGATGAAAAAGGAGCATTTTTTAAACCGGAAGAAGGTTGTATTTATGTAAGAAAAGGGATGAGTGCACAGGAAATCTTTCAGAATCTTGTGCCGGAATTGGTATTTGCCGGATATGCGGATGGAAATCCACACTATGATAAAAATGAAGATGCATTTCATGTATCGTGTGCGTCTTATATGTTGTGTAAAAAATATGGAATGGATACCAGTCGATATAATTTTTTACATGCACCAGAGTTTTTTGAAAAAATGGAGACTCAGGAAGTGAGAGTGGAACTTTCCAGAGCCAGAGATGCAGCGAATGCAATTTCTGCAAGAATGGCAAAGGTACTGGATCAGAATCGGAATGCAACTTACCGACAGTCAGAGGCTGAAAAAACCGGGCAAGACAGTTCTGAAAATGTGAAAGATAAGAAAGAAAATCCAGAGCCTGAAAAGAAAGAACAGAAATCCAGGGGACAACATAGAAAAGAAGCACGCTAGAAAAATTCGGGAAAGGAGAATGCAAAATGAGCAGTGATACAATTACGTTAGAACTGGATAAATATGAGAGTGGCGTAGTGTTCCATTCCCTAAAGGACAAGCGGAATCAGATGCTGAAAGAGGGAAAAGATACGGAGCTTGTCGATGATGTTTTAATGAAAGTCATTGAGAAAATTGAAGTACCGTCGGAGAAGGAAAAGCGAGGACGCAGAAGCCATGAAGAACGATGATGAGCAGAGCAGTCTGATGTTGGCGGTAATTGGAATTATCCCGGTTATCTGGTTTGCGTTACTTGTCGCACCTTATCTTTCGTCTGGTCTTATGGGGATTCTGGATGGAGTCCCGGAAGCAATGAACCATCCGTTTTCCATTCGGTTATGTGGGGACAGTGTAAAAACTGTCCTTATTTTTTTGCTGTCTTACGGCATGGGAATCGGGATTTATATTTCTACCAAGAAACATTACCGACGAGGTGAAGAACATGGTTCTGCTAAATGGGGAAATGTGAAGAAAATAAATCGCAGATACAAGGAGAAGCGGTTTACAAAAAATAAGTTGCTGACCATGCATGTGCAGATCAGTTATAATATGAGGAAACATTTGCGAAATGTATTGACGGTTGTAATTGGCGGTTCTGGTTCCGGAAAGACCAGATTTTTTGCAAAGCCGAATCTGATGCAGGCGAATACTTCTTTTGTGGTTTTAGATCCAAAAGGAGAAAATCTAAGAGATACTGGGTATCTTCTGGAAGAAAAAGGATATGAGGTAAGAGTGCTTGACCTGATCAACATGGAAAAGAGCCATTGCTATAACCCGTTTGTATATCTGAAGGACGATAACGATGTGCAGAGATTGGTAACGAACCTATTCAAAGCGACTACACCCAAGGGAAGTCAGTCAAACGATCCGTTTTGGGATACTGCAGCTTCCATGCTGTTGCTGGCACTGATTTTCTATTTACGGTATGAAGCACCAGAGGAAGAACAGAATTTTCCGATGGTAATGGAAATGTTACGTGCCGGAGAAGTCAGAGAAGACGATGACCAGTATCAGTCACCACTTGATGAATTATTTGAGCGGTTGGAAATGAAAAATCCAGAACACATTGCAGTGAAGTATTACAAAGATTATCACTCTGGTAGTGCAAAGACATTAAAGTCCATTCAGATTACACTTGCAGCAAGACTTGAGAAATTTAACTTATCCAGTCTGGCAGCACTGACTGCAACAGATGATTTAGACCTGCCATCACTGGGAGAGCGGAAAGTGGCTTTATTTGCGTTAATCCCGGACAACGACACCAGTTATAACTTTCTGGTGTCAATATTGTATACCCAGTTATTTCAGCAGTTGTTCTATCTGGCAGATCATAAATATGGAGGGAGACTTCCGGTTCATGTGCATTTCCTCATGGACGAATTTGCAAATGTTTCACTGCCGGATGACTTCGATAAGATTCTGTCCGTTATGCGTTCCAGAGAAGTGTCAGTCAGTATTATTTTGCAGAATCTAGCACAGTTAAAAGCACTGTTTGAAAAGCAATGGGAAAGCATTATGGGAAACTGTGACGAATTTTTATATTTAGGTGGCAACGAGCAGGGGACGCATAAATATGTCAGCGAACTTCTGGGAAAGGCAACGATTGACACGAACACCTATGGAAAGTCAACGGGACATTCCGGGAATTATTCCACCAATTATCAGAATACAGGGCGGGAGCTGATGACACCCGATGAAGTTCGCATGTTGGATAACCGATATGCGATTCTTTTTATTCGTGGAGAAAGACCAATTTTAGACGAGAAATTCGATATTTTAAAACACCCCAATGTGGGACTTACAACTGACGGGAATGGAAAGCCGTATCTGCATGGAGCAGTTGACCGGGCAGTGGCAAGTATCTCACTGGGAGACAGCTTAGAAGGTGAACTCACAGACGATTCACTGGAATCGGAAGATTACGAATTATTATCCGATGAAGATCTGGAAGAAATTATCCAGAAATATGTGTAAATCCAAGAAAAATATATAGGAGGCTATTAAAAAATGAAGTTAGATATGCGAAAGAAGCAGGAGAAGAAAGAAACAACAAAATCAACGAAGAAGCTGCCAATGACAGCAAAAATGAAACGTGCCATTGCAGTGTATATTGCAATGGTACTGATTATGACAGCAGGAGCAAGTACCGTATTTGCGGCAGACGATCCACTGACCGTTATCAATAATCTGTCTACATTTATCTTTGGACTGATTCGTGCCATCGGCATGATTTTACTGGGATTTGGAATTGTGCAGGTTGGTTTATCACTGAAGTCTCACGATCCAAGCCAGAGAGCCAATGGGTTCTTAACATTAGCAGGTGGTGTAATCATTACATTCGCAAAAGAAATCCTGAATCTGATTACAGGTTAAGCAGAACAGAAAACAAGGAGTAAGAAAACGGGACTGTGCAGGGCCACATGGAACCGCACTGTCCCGACTAAGACAGGAGGTGTTTAGAACGTGTCAGATAACTGGGTAGTACAGAACTTGCAAAATGCTTTGGACACCTGGAACAGTAAACTTGCGGAAATCTGGCAGATACTCACACAGTCGCCGGAGACCTTTAAGGGTGGAGGTATCTGGCAGGTGATTGTGCAGATCCATGGAGCATTGCAGGCAATCGGCTATGCCTTGTTAGTGCTTTTCTTTGTAGTTGGAGTGGTCAAAACTTGTGGCAGTTTTACAGAGGTAAAAAGACCGGAACATGCATTGAAAATTTTTATACGTTTTGCGATTGCAAAAGGCGTAGTCACGTATTGACTGGAGCTGATGATGGCATTATTCAATATCATACAGGGAGTGACCAGTACGATCATGCAGACCGCAGGATTTGGAAGTACGGAAGATACTGTTTTACCGGACGAAATCATAGAAGCGGTAGAAGATTGTGGATTTTTTGAAAGTATTCCTCTATGGGCGGTGACGTTGATCGGTGGACTTTTTATTACAGTTTTGAGCTTCATTATGATTATGAGTGTATATGGAAGATTTTTTCGATTATTCCTATATACAGCAATTGCACCGATTCCGTTATCTTCCTTTGCAGGAGAGCCGAGCCAAAATATTGGAAGAAGTTTCTTGAAATCCTATGCAGCAGTGTGTTTGGAGGGAGCAATCGTGGTACTTGCCTGCATTATATTTTCATTGTTTGCATCATCACCGCCAGTAGTCAATCCGGACGCAGCAGCAGTGACTATGGTGTGGAGCTATATTGGAGAATTGATTTTCAATATGTTGGTGCTGGTTGGTGCGGTGAAGATGTCAGATAGGGTAGTGAGAGAAATGATGGGATTGTAAAAAGGACGCCCGAAAGCATCCTTAAAATTTATTCTACAATGTTGTTGCTGTTGTTATACCGCATATTCCCCTGAGAATCAAAATGAACAGAATTTAAAGGAATCCCTCTCTGTCTGGCACGAGAAATCTGGAGGGACATATCATCTTTCATAGCTTTGTAGTATTGATGTTTCTGCCACTTGCGTCGCAGAGCAGAAATCCAACTGAGAACAGAAAAGGCAGTCAGCAGATAGAGGATTGCAAATGCAAGTTTCTCATGGCTTGCTGCCCATGGATTCAGAATCGTGGAAACAGCAAGGAAGTATAACAGTGGTAAGGTCAGATTTAATCTGGCAGCAATCCGAAACAGCAGAGAAATCAGGAATAGAGCAACGGTAACAATAAGTGAAATCATAACAGTGATTGGCATAGGTCAGTCCCCCTTTCATTTACCCAAAGTGTAACAGAACAGGAAAAATATAACAAATGTGCGATTTGGAGGTGTATCGTTTTGGAAGTAAAAATTAACAAGGAAATCAGGGATTACACGGAAGCAATCTTTTTCGGATTGTCCCTAAGACAGTTTATCTTTTCAGGATTAGCCTGCGGGATTGCCGTTGGGCTTTATTTTTTGCTTCACCCATACATGAGTATGGAAACAGTGAGTTGGATTTGTGTACTGGGAGCTGCTCCATGTGTAGTGTTCGGGTTTGTAAAATATCATGGAATGACAGCGGAGCAGTTTATCTGGGCATGGATTAAATCGGAAATCCTGATGCCGAAAAAACTGGTGTTCCGGTCAGAAAATCTTTATTTTGATGCAGTAGAACCAGTCATTAAAAAATATGAGAAAGAAAGTCTGAAGAAGGAGGGACGCAAGAAAAATGATGAAAACGCTGAGTAATATCTTCAAGCAGGATAAAGAAAAATTTGTAATTCCAAGAAGTGTACAGCAGGTAATTCCCATCGAGACCATCTGGTCTGACGGGATATTTAAAATCGGGAGAAATAAATTTGCACGTACTTATAAATTTACAGATATTAACTATGCGGTGGCAAGCAAAGTAGATAAGGAAACAATGTTCCTGGAATATATGGATCTGTTAAATTCCTTCGATTGCGGTGGAACAACAAAAATAACGATCAACAACCGTCGTTTAAATAAGGTAGATTTTGAGAAAGCAATCCTGATCCCAATGCAGGAGGACGGACTGGATTTATATCGGAAAGAGTACAATAACATGCTTTTAAATAAGGCAACCAGTTCTAACAGTATGGTACAGGAAAAATACGTGACAGTATCCTGCTATAAGAAAACGATTGAAGAAGCGAGAACCTATTTTGCACGAGTGACAACAGAGCTGAACAGTCATTTTGCAAGATTGGGTTCCAAATGTGCAGAGATAAATGGAGAAGATAAGTTACGGATTCTGCATGATTTTTACCGTACAGGAGAAGAATCTGGTTTTCATTTTGATATTCAGGAGAATATGAGAAAAGGACACAGCTTCAAAGATTATATCTGTCCGGATACCTTTGAATTTGAAAAAGATTATTTCCGTATGGGAGAACGTTACGGAAGGGTACTTTTTCTTCGGGAATATGCTTCTTACATCAAAGATGATATGATAGCAGAACTGACCGACATGAATCGGAATCTGATGTTGAGCATTGATGTGATTCCGGTTCCGACTGATGAAGCAGTACAGGAAGTGGAAAAACGTCTGCTTGGTGTGGAGACAAATATCACGAACTGGCAGAGACGGCAGAATGCGAATAACAACTTTTCCGCAGTGATTCCTTATGATTTGGAACAGCAGAGAAAAGAAAGCAAAGAATTCATGGACGATCTGACCACGAGAGATCAACGTATGATGTTTGGAATACTGACTATGGTGCATACGGCAGAATCAAAGAAACAGCTTGACGCAGATACAGAAACACTTCTGACAATTGGACGGAAAAAGTTATGCCAGTTTTCGGTTCTGAAATTTCAGCAGATGGACGGACTGAATACAGCACTACCCATCGGACACCGGAAGATTCCGGCAGTTCGCACACTGACTTCGGAGAGTGTAGCAGTGTTGATGCCATTCCGGGTGCAGGAGATTATGGACGCAGGAGGAATCTATTGCGGTGAAAATGCAATCTCCCATAACTTAATCATGTGTAATAAAGAAAAACTGTTAAATCCAAACTCATTCCTTTTAGGAGTACCGGGAAGTGGAAAATCCTTTAATGCAAAAATGCAGATTGTATTCCTGGCACTGGCAACGCAGGACGATATCCTGATTTGTGATCCAGAGCGAGAGTATGCATCATTAGTTGAAGCAATGGACGGAGAAGTGGTTCGCATTGCTGCAGGAAGCCGGGACCATATCAATGCAATGGATATGGTAGACGGATATGGAGATGGCGGTGATCCAGTGATTGAGAAGTCACAGTTTATTTTATCTCTGTTTGAGCAATTGGATAAAAAAGGAATCAATGCAAAGGAACGTTCCATTATTGACCGATGTGTAGGAGAAGTTTATGAGGAATATCAGCATGGCGGAGCAGTGCCGACTTTGCGGGTGCTGCGTGAAAAATTTTTAGAACAGGAAGAACCGGAAGCACAGGATTTGGCACTGGTATCAGAATTATTTACCAATGGAAGTCTGGACGCATTTGCACATGAAAGTAATGTTGATGTGAATAACCGTATCATGGTATACGATATTCTGGATTTGGGAAAGCAGTTGAAGACCATGGGACTTCTGGTAATCACTGATGCAATGTTGAACCGGGTAACGGAGAACTGGAAACAGGGAAAGCGAACCCATATTTTCTTAGACGAGTTTCATGTAGTATTTGAAAATGAGTATTCCGGAGCATTTTTTAACTCTGCATGGCGAAGATTCCGTAAGCGTAATGCATTCCCGACAGCAATCACACAGAACGTGGAATATCTGTTAGATTCTGTTCTTGCAAGTACGATGATTTCCAACAGTGAGTATATCGTGATGCTTAATCAGGCAGAGCCGGACAGAGCAAAACTGGCAACACTACTAAATATCTCCACAGAACAGATGGAATATATCACAAATGCAGATGCCGGTTGTGGTCTGGTGAAATACGGAAGTTCGCTTGTACCGTTCGTCAATAGATTCCCAACCAATACAAGGTTGTATAAACTGATGACCACAAAGCCGGGAGAGGACAGTATCAACCGGGGAAGAATGTAAAACTAAAAATATTTTGAATAATGAAAAGCAACGCACTGGAAATCGTCACAATTTGTGGCGTTTTTTTAATGCCGGAAAAGGAGGCAACTATGTCAGAAATCAGATTTTCATCAAAGGAACACGAAAAGTTTTTTTATCAGATGTTAGCAAAATGCGGAAAGCACGACAGTTATTACAGTTCATTTTTTTATTGTGTGGGAATTTCTGAAGATACCAGAAATCATGTTGATCGCATGTTTGATTTTAAAGAGCGTTTGATTAAACCGGGAGCACTGCATGAAGGGTGGCAGACAGGTGGTTCGGCACGATTGACCAGACTGGCTTTCAACTTGTGGAATGGATATGTGGAGAAGGGAGAAGAAAGTCTGTCTACCCCATACGAGATGTTCGATTGTGGCTATGCACCATATTTTTATGAAGCAATCCGCATGAAGTATCCGGAATACTGCCGGGAACTGCCACAGGTGAGCAAAAAAGAAACTAATCATGAACGCTAGATAAAGATTCAAATGGAGAAAAGCGATGGATTGTAAGATAAAAACACGCCAAGTCCATAAGGATATTAAAGTATTAGATAAGACGGTTACAGTGACAGACCATATTAAGCAGTCTTATGTCAGAACAAAAGAAACTGTCATGCAATCGACGGAGAAATCCAGTGATAGAGAGAATAATCCGGTAGGTTATGCAGAAGATGTGGCCAGCGAGTATGCTGACCGCATCTTTCACGAAACAGGGCATCAGGTACGCAGACAGGCAGGAAAGATTATTGAACGGAAGAAAGAGAAAGCTTCTGTTTCTTCGGCAGGCGAAGAAACAGTTTCCCCGCCGAAAGAACAAATCCGACCAGTACCGCCTTCAGGCGGAGAAAAGGCACAGGAGCAGGGAAAAGGACTTGCTGTCAAAAAAATCAAGACCATTGAACGGGATAAAAGAACCATCAAGACCGGGAGAGCATCGGAACAGGTAGTAAAGAATACCGGAAAAGGCACCATCAAGACTTCTGGAAAAGCGGTCAAGACTGCAGAACAAACGGCAAAGACCAGTATCAAAACATCGGAGCAGACAGCAAATGCTTATGTCCAGGCAATGCATTATTCCATGAAAAAGGCAGAAAAAGCAGTGCAGACAGCAAGACAGACAGCACGAGATACCACGATTGCAGTGAAAAAGACAGCAAAAGCGGTAACACATGCAATAAAAGCGTTGATTGAAGCTACAAAAGCATTACTGAGTGCATTGACTGCAGGTGGTTGGATTGCGGTTATGATTTTGATTATCGTCATTTTATTTGGTGGTTTTCTATGCATGACAGGCGGGGATAATTCCAGTACGGTTTCTTCTGTCAGTGCAGAAGTAGAAGCATATGAGCCACTAATTCGGCAGTATGCAAACCAATATGGAATTGGTGAATATGTGGAATTGATTAAAGCGATTATGATGCAGGAATCCGGTGGGAGAGGACTTGACCCGATGCAGTGTTCAGAGGGCAGTTTTAATACAAAATATCCCAAACAGCCGAATGGAATCACAGATCCGGAGTATTCGATTTCTTGCGGAGTGCAGGAAATAAAAAGCTGTCTGGAACGTGCAGGAGTAAAAAATCCTCTGGATATGGAAAATATTAAACTGGCATTGCAAAGCTACAATTATGGAAATGGATATCTGGAATGGGCGAAAGCTAGAGGTGGATATACCCTTGCCAATGCAGCAGAATTTTCTGATATGATGGCACAGAGAATGGGGTGGAGCAGTTATGGGGACAAGCAGTATGTACCACATGTGCTTCAGTATTATGCATTTGGAAGAATCCCGACAGGTATCGGCAATCAGGCAATCGTTCAGGTGGCAGCATCGCAGGAAGGAAAAGGCGGAACGACTTATTGGAGATGGTATGGATTTGGAGGCAGGGTAGAGTGGTGTGCCTGCTTTGTGTCCTGGTGTGCAGACCAGAGCGGTTATATTCAGAGTGGAGTCATTCCGAAATTTTCTCTTTGTTCGGACGGTGTGAAGTGGTTTGAAAGCAAAGGTAGGTTCCGTGACGGAAGTTATACCCCGGTGGCAGGAGATATTATTTTCTTTGACTGGGGAAATAATGGGACGATTGACCACGTTGGAATTGTAGAGAGTGTCAGCGGTGGAACCGTCAATACCATAGAAGGCAACAGTGGGGATAAAGTGGCAAGACGGAGTTACCGTATCGGAAGCAGTAATATCTATGGATACGGTGTCCCGGCATATTAAAAGGCAGGAGAAAAAGTGTGATAGTCTAATGGTGAATCTGGAGTATACAATTCCTGAAAATAGACTTGACTTTTAAATATTACAAGCGTAAGATTTAAGAAACAAAAAAATTAGAAGAAAGGAATATCTATGAAAAATAGACGAAAAAAGCAAAATATCCAAAAATCTTACGCTTGTAAGATTTTTGGGCTGATAGTAGCTATAACAGTAATTGCTGTTTCAGGAGGTGTTTTATTAAAAAGGACGATAACGGAATCACCAGAAGACACACTTGTGGAATATATGAACCATATTGAAAAAAAGGAATATGAAGTAATGTATACTATGATAGATTCAGATGAAAAAGTTTATCTGACAAAAGAAGAATACATACAACGAAATTCTAAGATATACGAAGGAATAGAGGTCAGTGACATTAAAATCAGTCATATAGCTGTGAAAGAGAAAAAAGCAGATACAGTTACGCTTTCGTATGAAACATCATGTAATACAATTGCCGGAACAATACAATTTGACAATATGGCGGAACTGAAGAAGACGAAACAGGGATATAAATTAGTATGGCAGGATAGCCTGATTTTTCCAGATTTAGAGAGTGATGATAAAATAAGTGTTACTACATCAAAAGCGGAGAGAGGAGAAATATTAGACCGAGATGGTAAAATGCTTGCAGGAAAAGGAGTAGCAACATCAGTTGGCATTATACCGGGAAAGCTGGAAGACAGGAATGTATCTATTGAAAAAATAGCGGAGTTATTAGAGATAGATGTAGAAACAATAAATAACAAACTCACAGCAAAGTGGGTAAAAGAAGATTCTTTTGTACCAATTGAAACTATTCCGAAAGTAGAAGAAATAGATTTAATGAAAATACAGCCAGAAGAAAAGACACTTGAGGAGCAGGATTGTCAGAATAAACTTTTGGAAATTCCAGGGGTTATGCTATCAGATGTGGAAGTTAGAACCTATGAGTTAGGGGAAGCAGCAGCTCATTTAATTGGTTATGTACAGTCTGTAACAGCAGAAGATTTGGAAAATCATCCAGGGGAAGGATATTCAGCTGAAAGTGTAATCGGAAGATCTGGGGTGGAAAAGTTATACGAAAAGCAATTAAAAGGAAAAGATGGTTGTGACATAAAGATTTTGGATAGTGATGGGGAAGTAAAAGAGGTTCTTGCAAGTATTTTTAAAGAAGATGGTATGGATATAAGATTAACGATAGATTCCGATTTGCAAAAATCATTATACGAGCAGTTTAAAGAAGATCCGGGGTGTTCTGTCGCAATGAATCCTTATACGGGAGAAGTATTGGCTTTGGTAAGTACCCCATCTTATGATAATAATGAATTTATACGGGGCTTATCATCAGAGAAATGGACATCATTAAACGAAGACGAAAAGAAGCCATTATATAATCGTTTTCGTCAAGTATGGTGTCCTGGCTCAACATTTAAACCAGTTGTGGCAGGAATTGGGTTGAAAACGGAAAGCATAGATCCAAAAGAAGATTTTGGAAATGAAGGTTTGGCATGGCAGAAAGATTCGTCTTGGGGATCTTATCAAGTGACAACACTTCATGAATATGAACCGGTTATTATGAAAAATGCAATTATCTATTCTGATAATATTTATTTTGCAAAGGCAGCTCTTAAAATTGGTAGTGAGAATTTTATGAATACTTTAAATGAAATAGGATTTAATCAGGATATGCCGTTTGAGATTGCGATGCAGGAATCAACATATTCCAATACAGATAAAATAGAAACAGAAATACAATTGGCAGATAGTGGTTATGGGCAAGGGCAGATTCTTGTAAATCCATTACATCTGGCAAGTATTTATACTTCATTTTTAAATGAAGGGAATATGATAAAACCGTATTTGAAATACAAAGAAGAAGCATCCGGTGAAACATGGATAGAAAATGCGTTTAGCAAAGAAAATGTAGAAGAAATTATGCAAGGGGTGGAAGGTGTTGTAAATGATCCGGAAGGAACCGGATATGCTGCACATCGTGACGATATTTTGCTGGCTGGAAAAACAGGGACAGCCGAGTTGAAGGCAACGAAAGAAGATACTTCTGGCAAAGAAATCGGGTGGTTTTCGGTGTTTACGGCAGATAAAAGCGTGGACAAACCAATTCTTCTTATCAGTATGGTTGAGAATGTGAAAGGAATCGGTGGAAGTGGTTATGTTGTTAAAAAAGATGCAACAGTATTGGATGAGTATTTTGAAGAATAAAAAATTTTTATGGGAAATTATTACATATGTAAGATATTTGCGATGATATTGATAGTTCTTATTGTTTTTACAGGGTGCGGACAAAATCGAATTACGGAAAAAGAAGAAAAGAAAGAAACCGTAGAATCTGAAATGAATGCAGAAGTAAAAAAACAGCGCAAACTTTTCGGTCTGTTTATATGAAGGAGAAGTCGGAGTTAAATACATTAAAGGTGAAAAGAAAAATTATCAATTGTCTGGAAGAAAAAGGATATGCGGCAGTAGATTGTGATAATCAGATTGATATGGTCAATCGTGAAAAAGTAGAAGAATTTTGCAAAGCAGCGGAGAAAGAAGAACAGGCAGCAGTTGATATTGTTGTTGTATTTGATGAAGGGGAAATTATACAATATCATTTAGAGTCAATGAATGGAAAGATAAATGTTCGATTATGTCAGGTTAAATGGAAAGATAATAGTCCACAGGCTAATTATTATGATGAATATGAAGCATATGAGTGGAAATATACAGAAAAAGGATATTTGTTTCTGGAGGAATATCACCCACCGGGATTTGATGGAGCACCGGGTGAAACTGGATTCAGAGTGCAGCCATTAGATAAAACATGCCGGGAATTGAATCGAAAATATGTTATGCCGTTGGGGTATGTACTTAATAATCTGTTGATTACAAATTGGGATAACCAGAATTATACGGAACTTGATTTTTATGATCTTTATGAAAAAATGTATTATATGAAATATGGAAAGCAAGTTCCATATGAAGCAAATTATGGTGGAGTAGAATATGAAGTTCCAGAAGATGAGTTTGAAGAGGTTATAAAGACCTATTTACCATTTAGTAATACCGAGATTGAAAAGGGAACTTTTTATAACTCTAATAATAAAACTTTTAGATACAGACCGCGAGGGTTATATGATTGTGAATTCCCATATGAGCCATATCCGGAAGTTATCTCATATGAAAAATTACAAGATGGAACATTAAAACTTACGATAGAAGCAGTATGGGAAATCAGAATGTTAGATCAGGCAATCACCAGTGAATTGATGATAAAACCTATGGAAGACGGAAGTTTCCAGTATTTATCAAATAAGGTAATCAGTTCAGATCAAAATGCAAATGCAGGGTGGTATATGCCAAGGTTAACAGAAGAAGAGTGGGAAGAGAATTACAGTAATAATTAGGGGGCAATATGAAAAGAAAAAGTATTTTGTTAGTACTTTGTATAGGAATGATTCTGACTTCCTGTGAAAGTAAGATATCGTTAAACAGCACAGATGTAAAAAATGAGAAGAATCAGAAAAACACTACCATGGAAAATCCGGATAAGGGATATAATCTACCAATCGATGAAGACAAGAAAAAGGAAGCTGTGAACGATTGTGAAGAAATTATGGGCATTGTCCGAGACATTTATTCTGAATATAATGGAATACAAGAAGCAGATCAGAACACTGCTGAGCAAATGATGAATCGGATGAAAGAAATTATCAAACAAAATGGGAATCCGGTTATTGGTTCCGATCATTATTCTGTTATGGATAATTATCAGAAGATGGAACAATTTTTAAAATCTGCAGAACAAGAAGAAAAAGGAAGTGTAATTTTATATGAAGCAGATACAGATGGTGGAATTACCAGAAAAGAATATAGTTATGATGGAAAAGAAATGAGTGTGATGTCCGCAAAAATGATCTGGAGTGAGGATACAGAGCCTGTACTTACATACATATCGCTATCAAAAATAAAAGAATGGGCATATACTGAAAATGGGAATTTCTGTTATGAATTATGCGTACCTGAACCACCGGAAGTGACAGAGATTGTAGATGGAAGTTGTATTATCCGGGTAAAGCCTTTGAGTGAGGAGTGTCGGGAATATTTAAAAAAATATGTGAGTACGTTCGGCTATCAAGGAAACAATCTGTTATGTTCAAACTGGAATGCGGAGGATATGCAGGGGTTGGATTATAATGGACTTTATGAATATTTTTATCAAATGAAATATGGAGAAAAATTTACTGCAGAAAAAGAGGTTGTGGGAATTCCAGCAGAAGAGTTCGAAAATGTAATTATGACATATCTTCCTGTTACAAAAGAAGAATTGAAAGAATGGGCGGTCTACGATGAACAAAGTAATAGGTTTATCTGGGAACGATTGGGATATGGTAATTATTCACCAACACATTTTGGCTTGTCTTTACCGGAAGTAACAGAAGTCAGGCATAATGAAGATGGAACCATTGTTTTGACAATTCATGCAGTATGTGATTCTGTTGTATGTAATGATGCTGTTATTACACACGAACTTACGATGAAAATTCAGGATGATGGAACGATTCAGTATGTTGGAAACAGGATTTTAGATAATGGTATTGATAATATACCGAGGTATCAGTACCGGTTAGGTAATTTGCAGAATTGATCAGTAGAGAAGAATGAAATAAAGAGAACTGATAACAGGAAATTATGCTATCAGTTCTCTTTATTTATTTCCAAATACCAAGATTAGAAAGTACAGATTTTGTTATTTCGGTAGCCTGACTTCCAGTTGCACCAGAAGAGGATTGAATATTTGTTGCGAAGTAGTAAGTATTATTCGATGTTTCAATGTATCCGATAAACCAGCCATTGACATCCTTACCATTGACACGCCCGGTTCCTGTTTTCCCGTAAAGAGAACCGGAAGAAGTAGTGGAAAGCAGCAGAGCTTTTTTTACTGCCTGGATATTTTTACTGTCAAAATGAAAATTATTTTGATAGAAATCCTGTAACAATTCCACCTGTTCTATGGGTGATATCTTCAGAGAGAAATCTGTCCAATAGAGATTTAGATTTGTTCCAGTATTCTGATTCCCATAGTTTATTGTCTGTAAAAATGTTCTTACGGCTTCAAAACCTGCCTGTGAATCAATTGCCTGAAAATACCAGTTTACGGAATTATGTATAGCCGAGGTTAAATCTTGATCGGCTTCCCATGAATTAAAAGGATATGGTTCTCCATTCCATGTGAAAGTGGAATGTTCTGGTGTAATAATTCCAGATTCCAAGCCAAGTAATGCATCATATATTTTATAAGTCGAATTCGGTGATACACGTGTGGAAGCATGCTCCATATTATAAATATTCCATTTATCAGCAGACTGATCATATAAAACAAAACTTCCAGTGTAGTCCCCAAAATTGGAAGAAAGATTTAGCTGAGTAATATTCTTTTCGGTTGTGTCAAAATGATACCCAGTCTGATCAGAAGCATAAGCAGAAAGTATGGGAATGCATCCAATGATGATAGTAGAGACGAATATGCATATAAGATATCCACGAATTTTTTGTTTAAAAGTAGGTTGGTGGAATGATGCAATATTTAAAATGCGTCCTTTTAACTGTTTTATATTTCCACTAATTCCCATAGTAAGAGGGAATGGAGACAGAGCTATTGTTTCGGCAAAGTTAATCAGTGTATTTCCATATGACTTGTATTCTGTTTCTTTCAATAATTGTAATACAGCACTGTCGCAGGCAAGTTCCCGTTCCTGTCGTATTCTTTTTAGAAAATACCAGATTAGGGGATTGAACCAGTAGAAAACATTTACTGTATTTATCAAATATCCAATTAGAATATCTTTATGCTTGTAGTGCTGCAGTTCATGAAGAAGCATATAGCGAATATCAGTTGCGCTTATAGTTCCAGCGTTAAAATCTGAAATCAAGTGAATTGGAAGATAAATGCGAGGATGCAGGAAACCAGCCAAAACAGGAGATTTCAAAAATGCTGTACTATAAATCGGAATGGTATGCTTGCTGTTCACTTCGTTTAAACATTCTATATAAAGAGCGTTTAGTTCTTCATTTTGAAGAGGTAAAGCAGAACTATGTAAGGCTTTTACTTGTTTTACTGAGCGGTAGAGAAGAAAAAACATTATGAATATACCGATACTCCAGAAAAATACAAGTAATGTGTGAATAAAAGTTGGTATTTGGGTGCTGACAGAGACAGCAAAATCATTTATTTTATCCAAATTATAACCATTACCAGAAAGAAAAGTGGTTTGAATGTCACCATTGGTACTTGAACTGGCTGTCAGCAAATGTCTCCACGATATAGAAGATGGGGCAGAGTTTATCGGTAAAAAGGGAACAATTAGAACGGCAAGAAATATAATCGAAAGATTATATTGCATACATGCGGATAATTGCCTTTGCAATAAATTTTTTAATCCCAGTAAACTACCTAAAAAAATACAAATGATGGCATTACAGAGTAAAAATCGAAAACTAAAATATATCAAAATATGCTCCTCCCATGGTTAATGATTGGAAAGAAGATTCCGTAAGCTGGCAATGTCTTCTTCAGACAATTTATCATCCTCAATGTAAGAGGCAAGCATAGAAGTGATATTATCATTATAATATCGCTTTAAAAAAGAATTACTTTCCTGCCGAATATATTCGTCTTCCTTGACCAATGGAGTATAGACAAAAACCCGGCTTTGTTTTTCATAGGTTAGTGCTTTTTTAGAAACGAGACGTTTAATCAATGTCTGAATTGTTTTAGGACTCCAACTGGAAATTTGTGTTAATTTTTCAGTAATTTCATTGGTGCTGATTGGTGCGTATTTCCAAACGATTTTCATAACTTCAAATTCAGCTTCTGAAATTTGAGGCAGATTGCTCATGTGATATTCCTCCAAATCTTACAAATGTAATAAAAATATTATATATCTTAAAAGGTTATTCTGTCAACGAAATAAAAACTTGACTTTAAATCTTACAGATGTAATAATAGATAAAAATTACACTTGTAAGATTTGAAATGTGAAAGGTTTTTATAAAAATGGGAAGGGTAGTTGTTGTAACATTTGATGAAAATGAGGAAGAAAAATTAAATGAATTATTACATTTTCTGTCTGCTAAAAAATACTCTGAGATGCCTGATAAACAAAATAGGGTACTTGATTACGGAGCATTAAAAATAAATGCGGAATATCGTTCTGTAGAAAGTAATGGTGAGCTGGTTCAATTGACGAATTATGAATTTGAAATATTATATTTGCTGGCAAAAAATCCAGGACGGATATTTTCAAAGGAACAAATATATACACAGGTGTGGAAAGAACCATATTATGGGGCAGAAGATAATGTTATGGGCATAATTCGGAGAATCAGAAAAAAGATTGAGCCAGATTCTGCAAAACCAAGATACATTTTAAATGTATGGGGTATGGGATATAAATTTAATGGTGAATTGATGAAATGATGGAATATAAAATTGGGCATAATAAGTAAAGATACCAAAAAAAGCAGGAGAAATTTTTATGGAAAATGATATTTGGAATGAAATATCCTCTTTTTTGAACCAGTTGCGTTGTGAGAATATAAACAGAGAAAGTTATATCTATTTCCAAGAACTTGCAAATATTCAGTTGAAGAAGAAAATGGAAAAAGAAAAGGTGAATAAACTTCTCGATCATATAAGTTATGAGGACAGGGAGAAGTTGAAGCAATATGGAGAAATTTTGGAAGAAGAAGCGTTTGTGTCAGAACAAAGGGCATATTGTCAAGGATATGTAGATTGTATTCAGTTATTGGCTGGTTTAGGACTCTTGAAAAAATCGACGGATATGGAAAAAATAATTAGCGAGATGAAAAGCAATTAAGTGTGTCGTGGAGGAAAATGTAGTATTTGATAGATAAAAGGATGTTCGTAAAGAAGAAACAGTTATGTTATATCAAGTTGTAATGATATAGCATAACTGTTTTTAACATATGGTAATAGTATTTATTCCACTAATTTTAAATATCGGTAATTATCAGCTATTTATCGGTATTTTACAAGTTTTATTTTGTATCATTAGTAGTGTCTACGTTAGAAATAAAAGGATTAGAATCTAGCAGAGCTGTCGTAGTTGCAAGAATTACCTGTAACTGATAATCATTGCACTGATTTAAGAGCCGAAGAATCTGATCATATGTAGAATTATTTTTATTTTGATTTGGATAAACGTAGTCATCAGCAGAAATATTTAAAGTCTGCATGGTTTTACAAAATAATTCCAGACTGGGACCGCCTTTATGGCGTTCGAGGTCTCCAAGATAAGCCGCCGATATTCCGAGTTTTTCAGCAAGAGCTTCTTGTGTTAAATGCATTTCCATACGCCCTTGTTTTACTAAAGTGGCAAATAATGTTTTTGGAATATCCATGTTTGTATACCTCCATAAACTTAGTGTATTACCCAAAATTTGAAAAGTGAAAAGGGTGTAACATTAGAAAAAACACAGGGTATTACCCGATGAATGAGAAAGCATACAAATCTCTTTCGGTTAAAAAAACAGATTCCGAAAGAGCAGTATTTGTATGCTTATTTTCTTTTCCGGAATCTAACCGGAGAAAATATGGTTCTTAGCAAGAGTTCAGCTAAAAAATTCTGTTCAACAGAAGGTATTCAATTAAAAAAATCTCAACAATTTCATTAGTAAATGTTGGAATTGAAACTAGGGTAAGAGCCAATAATGAATCCAGGGTAATAAAATATCGAATTAAATGCGTCCATAGGAGTGAAATCTGTCAGGGCGTTTTTTGTTACCTAAATATTGAGAATGAGCAATTCAAAATAAGGTCGATTGTTCGTATTCGTGCCCCGCCTACTGATCTGAATTCAAAAAAATTCAGATTGGAGGAAAGGTCATGGAAGGCAGACAGCCTAAAAGAAGAAAAGATAAATATAACCCATATGAAATCTATGAGAAGGACGGAAAATATTATGTTTCATTTCGTAATGGTGAAAAAGAGTACAAGGATTTGGAAATAGGAAAGAATGTATATGAAGCTTTTAATACGTTTGAATTGCAGGATGTGTCGCATATGAATGTTGTGGACAGGCATTTGGAACAGTCAGAAATCTGGGATTCCAGTTTATATGAACGGGTATTTCAGAAAGAGGAAGGTGTAGAGGATACTGTTCTGAATAAACTGGAAGCGGAACGTTTACATAGTGCAATTCAGCAGTTGTCGGAAATTCAGAGAAGACGATTGATGAAGTATTATTTTGAAGATAAGAATTATGAGCAGATTGCACAGGAAGAAGGCTGCTCTTTTCAGATGGTAGCAAAGTCTGTAAAAGCAGCAATCAGAAATTTGAAAAAGATTTTGAGATAGTGGGTTGAAAAATAGCGTTTAAGTGAGGAAACAGGTGGAAAGAGAAATATTTTGATCCACCTGTTTCTTCTTTTGTCACGAAAAGACTGGGGAGCGGGAAGAACCTTGACAAATTCATATACATTCATCAGGCACATTCCTGTTGTTATCGTGATGAGCGTAAGCCACATTAACAAATACGCCATAACACAGGCTGGGTAAAGACAGCGAAATCCCACCCGTATACTTCCTTTTGGTTTCAGTTTGTATTACCCGGACTGTTGAGCGAAAAATATCTGGTTATAACTGTCAGATTGCTTCTGGCAGGGCGATGACAGACAACAGGCATAATGATACTCCTGTCCGGTCATAAAGTCGTGTATACAAAATATTTCTTTGATGCCGCAACAAGTGAGGGCAGCTTCAGGAGATCCCTGGAGAGGAAAACTCCCAATCCCATATATTTATTTTAGATAAAATCCTGTGGAGCTGATTAGCAGTCAGCCGTCTGATGATTTCCCAATTACAAGTCGGGGCGTCGGGGACAAATAGGCTTGTATTTTACATATTTAGGGATAACAACAGTTAGAAAGACGAGAGGAGATATAGCAAAGATGGAAGATAGAAACGTCAGGCGTGGGGATATTTATCACGCTGACCTTGATCCTGTATTTGGAAGTGAGCAGGGCGGTTATCGTCCGGTGCTGGTGATTCAGAATAATATAGGAAATCAATACAGTCCGACAGTGATCGTGGCAGCAATTACAAGTAAAGAAAAAATGAAACTGCCGACACACATTGCAGTCCCGGAAATGGAAGGTTTGGAAAAGGATTCTGTAGTGCTGTTGGAGCAGCTTAGAACTTTAGATAAAAGACGGTTGGAAAATTATGTGTGTACCTTAGATCGTACTGAAATGGAGAAAATCAATAAAGCAATCCGAAGAAGTACCGGGATACCGAAGATAATTGAAAAACCGTTAGTCGTGAGCTTGTGCAGAGTATGTGCAGGCAATTTTTATGAGGTGCCGGGACGTTATATCCGGCGGGTGAATCCGGAGCAGCGATATAAGGAATTATGTATGTTCTGCAATGTCCGGAATGGGTACGACTATTATATAGGAAGAAAGAACAAGTAACACGTAAAAGTCAAGTGTGCGATTTGAAAATTCGCACATTGGACGATGTAGACGAAAATGGATATCTTAGTGGTGTACCGTTTTTAGATGTTACACAGCTAAAAACTACCGGTAGTAAAGCGCAAAGATTAGGACGAGGAGGATAACGTCATGGCAATGATAGAGAATGAAATGGAAAAGAAAGTATATAAAGTAGAAGATGTTCAAAATTTGCTTGGGCTGGGACGCTCCAAGGCATATGAATTTATAGAAAATGTTTATTATGACAGAAAACCATTCCGGGTGTTGAAGATTGGCAGATCTTATCGTATCCCATGCAATTCTTTTGATAAGTGGCTGAATGGAGACGAGGAGAGAGAAAGAGTGAGAGCAGAATGAAACAGAAAGAAACGCAGCAGGAGACAATGTCAAAGGAAAAGAGAGTTGTCTTTTTTGAAGGAAAATCATGGTATCACAGAACCAAAGAGCTGCAGGACGATCTGACGACAAAATATGGGAAAAAAGGTGGCTTTGAAACGCCGGAAGAAGCAGAGAAAAGTTACTGGGAATATGAAAAAAGATACCAGAAGAAGCAGAGAAATCTCCAGATTGCAAAAATGCAAAAGACAGATGTGATGCTTGGGGATTATCTGGAATACTGGTTTGAAAATATTTTCAGTCCGAGAATTGAGACAACCACGAGAATGGTTGGAGCATATACCTTATATAATCTGATTCTTCCGAGTATGGAAGCGGATATCAAATTAAAATACATTTCAGTAGAGTATTTAGATGCTCTACTGGAACGTGTCGCAAAAATCTGTCCTTCAGCGGGAAATAAAGGGCGGGAGCTTTTGAGCATCGCCATGAAAGATGCAGCAGGAGATAAGTTCATAAGCTATAATCCAATGCCTGAGACAAAGCCATATCCGAGAGCAAAACCAAAGGTAAGGGTATTAAGCAAAGAAAAATTGAAAGTTTTTCTTGAAGCTGCGAGCAAGAATCCTTGGTATCTGGAAATTTTACTGGGACTGTTTTGTGGGTTACGAAAAGGAGAAATTCTTGGATTGAAATTTCAGGATTTTGATTTTGAAAAACAGACCGTCAGAATTAGCAGACAGCTTGTTGGAAACCTGAAACTGAAAGAAAAAGAATTTACGGTTACGGAATATGCTGTTATTGAAAGGAATCCAAAGACTGAGAACAGCTACCGGATATTGAGAGTGCCAAAAGTGGTGATGCAGGAAGTAAAACGCAGACAGCAGTTGATTGAATTGCGAAAAACTGATCCGGGCATAGAATACAAGAATTTTGATTATGTATGTTGTCAGGAAAATGGCGAACCCCGATCATTAACGGCAATGAATCAGGCACTTACGAAAATCTGTAACAGAAATGGATTGGCAAATATCACCGTACATGGACTCAGACATATGTTTGCGACCATTTTAATTGAGCTTGGAGTTCCATTGTTTAAAATATCTGGTCTGTTAGGTCATAGTTCCGTTCATACGACTTACGAATATTATTGTGAGATTATGGACGAGCAGGATAAGATTATTGCATTTGTAAATAATACATTTGTACCACAACGAACGGGAACGGAGGGATAGCCATGCATAAGACCTTTGATTTTAAGAAATATGTAGAATATAAGGTTTATTCGGTGACGACAATCAAAAAAGGATATGGATTTCGCGTGTTGCTGACGTTTGCAGATGAAAGTACAAAGACACAGCAACATGCGGGATTCACAACCAAAAGAGAAGCTAATGCATTTCGTGATGAAGTCATTGGACAGCTACATACCGGAACCTATATTGTGTATGGAAAAATCCGGGTAGAGGAGTTTATGATCTTCTGGCTGGAAGATATTATGCGTCCCCGGATAACAGACGATACTTATACAACTTACAAAAGTTCCATTAAGAATTATATTGTTCCACAGCTTGGAAAAATGTATATGTCTACACTGAATCAGGGGTATATCAGAAAATTATATAATGCAGTTGCAGAGAAGTATGAATCGGTTGCGAAAAATGTCAGGACGATCATGAAAACATCATTGGAGTATGCATTTAACAAAAATGTATTGGCAACAAATCCTGCGAAGGGAATCAATTTACCGAAGAAAATAAAAAAGACAGAGTATCGTGTCCTGAAAATTGACGAGAAGAAAACATTGACACTTCCGCAGGTGCTTCAGTTGATTGAGGCAAGCAAGGAGACACCGATTCATATGCAGATTTTATTTGCGGTATTGATGGGACTCAGAAGAAGTGAAATAAATGGTCTGAAATACAGTGATGTCGATTACATTCACAGGACGTTGAGAGTAGAGCGTCAGTTGGGAAAGAAGCCAAACAGTAAAGCAGAAGATTGTGCACCTAAGATGCTGACAAAGCAGGAAATTAAAACAAAAACACCTGCTGGTGTGCGTGAACTTCCAATACCGGATTATGTATTTGAAGCCATTCTAGAAGAACGGAAAACTTATGAGAAGAACCGCAGACGCAGACCAAAAGAGTTCCGGGACTGGAATTATATTTGTTGTTCTACATATGGGAATCCAAGGAGTAAAGGCTTTCATCAGAAATACTATAAAGACTTGTTGAAATCCTTGGATTTGCCTGATATTCATTTTCACCAGTTGAGAAATACCTATGCAACTATTTTGCTGAAGAATAGCTTTAATTCAAAAGGTGTTTCGCATTTATTGGGACATGCCAAGGAAATCATATCAGTAGATGTCTATGGAGATACGCAGGAAATCATAGAAGACTGTCTGGATGTATTGGAACCATTTATTGAAGAAGTTATTCCAAAAGAGCGGAAAGATCAGTATTATGATTATTCAGAAGTGATTGAAATAGACTTAATCCTGGAGGAATATTTCAACGCAGCATGATAAAAAATAGAATAGTAGTAAGAGAGAAAAGTACAAATAAGAATCGAACATTTGTGCTTTTTCTTACCTTCATCTATATACTTTCAAAAAAATGTCTGATATAATAGGGACTGTTACAAGAAAAAAACAGTAAAAATATGACAGAACCGGAGCCTGGTATCATCAGGTATTTCTAGGTGCTGTTTTATCCGCAAAAATGAATTTTCCCACAGGGATCTACGTAATGTGACTTTTATTCGTAACGAGACAAAAATGACCTCTATTCGAGACAAAAATAGACATTTCGTTAAGAATCTGAGTACGAAATTTTGGCTGATAATGGTCATAGTAAAAGTTACAAATGGAGGGATTTACCATGAATGCAGAAAAAGGACATTCGCAATCCGCTGACAATAGTCAGCTGCTTGCTCATAAAAGCAGCCCGCAAGGCGGACATGCTTTCAAATTAAAAGCCCCATATGAGCCAACCGGAGACCAGCCACAGGCGATTGCAGAGCTTGTAAAAGGGTTCAAGGAAGGCAATCAATGCCAGACTTTACTAGGGGTTACGGGTTCTGGAAAAACTTTTACGATGGCAAATGTGATTCAGCAATTACAGAAGCCGACGCTTGTCATCGCTCATAATAAAACACTTGCAGCTCAGTTATACGGAGAGTTCAAGGAGATGTTCCCCGATAACGCAGTGGAATATTTTGTTTCCTAGTAGACGGAGGTCGAAAAACAGGTAGTATTTTGTGGTATGTGGGTGGTTGAACATCCAGATGTTGTGGAAGTGGTAGTGGTGAGAGTATAGGTGAAAAGCGGGTGGATGAAGAGGTTTTGTGACTTTTCATTGCCCTTTTTTTGGATTATAGAATCTGAAAAAATTGGAGTATAGAGGTTGAAGTGCTGGTATAATTGATGTGGAAAAGGGGAGAGATTTATGCATTATAAAAAAGAAAAAAGGAAAGATATAGATTTATGTAATATATGTGGAAAATCTAAAAGATTAACATGGGATCATGTACCGCCTAAATGTTGTAATAATCGTTATGCAATAAAAACTAATTCCTGGATGGAAGGTATTCCGGAAGAATCAAGTTATACGAAAAAATATCAGAATGGAATTAAATTCAGATCATTGTGTGATGAATGTAATAATAAGGTGCTGGGAGCAAATTACGATAAGGTATTGGAGGAATTTGCAAATCAATTAGCAATAATTATGCAAACATCAATTGCTTTACCACCAGTTGTGAAGGTACCAATTAAAATTAATAGATTATGTAGAGCAATTTGTGGGCATATGTTAGCAGCAAAAAATTTTTATGAAAATGAATGTTTAATAGATAAAGAATTAAGAGAGTATGTACTTGATGAAACGAAACTTCCGCCGAAAAAAATGTCCTTGTTATATTGGATTTATCCATATTCTACGATAGCTATAATGCGAGACATATGTGTTTATCCAAGTCATAATAAATATAAATTTCCAAAAGGACTAATTAGCATAATGAATTCGTTCCCAGCAGCATATATAATTGCTGATGATGAAGAAAGATGTGGATTATTTGATTTGTTCAGTGTATGTAGTAATGATATAGACGAAACAGTTGAAATACCTGTTGATTGCAGTAGCTGTTATTTCCCAGGAACAAAACATTTACGTCCGCTTGCATGGCCTTGTAATATATCGGATGAGGAAGATGGGGCTTCATTTATGCTGGGGGTAGATAAATGTATGAATGATTCTAAGATTGCAAAGCATTCAAATGATAATATTGAAAAAATTAGAAATAGGAGAAAGTAGAAAATTATGAATAATAGTTTTAGTATGCTACATGAATTAGAAAGATTAGAGAACCTTTCAGAGGAGTATGCAGAGGATTTAGGTTTATTAAACAAAAGAATAAGAAGAGATTTTTAGACATATAAAACAGAAGCAAAGTTAGCAGTAATATTAGCAAATTTAAATGAACGCATAATCTTACAGTTCGCATAAGAATTTGAACCGTATTATTATCATGTAAATCAACGAAAAACCTTGAATTTCCTATGAAAATGGGAGAATTCAAGGTTTTTTGCGTGTTGGGGAATGACTTTTGAATTATTGAAAATCATCGCTCATATTACACCGAATTGGGTAAAAATTGGGGAGTGAGTTGGGGGATTTCAATTCCCCAACTGGAGTGTGAAACTTCTCCTCATTCTTCTGGAATAAATGGGCAGAGATTACTTGTTTTATTTTGTTGGGGAGTAGTGTAACTCCCCAACTTTTGGTGTGTGGTAGCGTGATGTTTTTCAACTTTTCATAAGTTGTTATGGAAATATCTTCCGATTGATGAATTAATAAAAGTGAGATATAATTAAAAAAATTATATATAAAATCAGATAGGAATTAGGACTGTATGAAGGTTTTTAAAGAAACAGGATATATGGAGCAATCTGCACATTTTGGTTGGCAGAACAAAGATTCAGCATTGTATGGATTGAGAGAAGGATATAAAAATAGTGCAGATACTTTGGTAGAGTATGTATTAGAACATGGAGAAAATCCTAAGATATTGGATACATATGTGTTTCCAATTTTGTTTTCATATAGACATTGTATTGAAATATCATTAAAACACATTTATCGAAGAGCTCTAGGAAAAATGCCACCTGGAGGCCATAATTTGTTGATTTTGTGGGAAAATGTTAAGAATGAAATTATAGACCAAATGATATGCTCGGAAGAGTTTTTAGAGCATGTCAAAGGATATAAAGAAAATTATATTCATTATTCTCTTGAAGGCATAAAATTAACAGAAATAAAAGCAATGTTAAAGGAGATACAAGAGGCTAATCAACGAATTGAAGAAATAAATCCTAGTAATAAACAAATTGATCAAAATGCAGAAGTATGGCGATATTTAATCAGTACAGATGAAAACTTATTCTTTTCATGTGGACATTCTATTGACTATCTTGTATTAAAAGAAAGCATGAATCATATTTATGAGATTTTAGATTATTTGTATTATATTGTAGATGAATATTTATCATCATAAAAAGGAGGCATATAAGACAGATGAAAGAAATATTTAGTTATAATGTAGATGTGAATAAGACTGCATATATGAATTGGCGAACGAAGTATCATGAGCAAATACATAATATGATTGTTATTGCAGATGGTTTTATGAAGTCTGCAATATTACTTGCAGAAACAGCACTTGACGATAATCTGGATAAGAAAGCAGATATTATCGTCTATCCGATGCTATTTAATGCAAATCATGCTATAGAATTATATTTGAAAGCAATTACTTGGACATTGAATATTGTATTGGACAAAACAGAAAGAATTGAAGGTAGCCATAATATTCAACAGATACTTCAAGTTGTAAAAAGTAGGGTGACAGAATTTGAAACATCTCGTGAAAAGCGAGAGCAGTTTCGAAAAATGATTAGTAATCTAGAGGAATACATAAATGAACTTTTTTCAAAGATATCTTCAGAAGATACAAAGTGTAAAAAGGATAATATGGATTTTTCAAGATATCCGTTTGATCAAAAGTATGTACCTCATTTTTATATTTCAGAATTTGATAATGTTGTTGTAGATTTAGAAAATTTTGTTGAGCGTTTTAAGGATATTGGCAAAAATTTAAATTTACTTTCGACATATTATTTATATGATATTTTAGAAGCAGGAGAATAATTTATAAATATACATAGCCGATTGATTCAAATTACGAGTCAGTCGGTTTTTTCATGCCCATTTTTTTACATAGCCAGTCCCGTAAAAAGGATTGGCTATTAAATTTTTCGAGGAAGGAGGGAAACCCTATGACCAAGTGTAAAGTAATCGCCCTTGCAAATCAGAAGGGAGGAACAGCGAAGACCACAACTACATTAAATCTGGGAATTGGTCTTGCACATCAGGGGCGAAAAGTATTATTGGTTGATGCTGATCCGCAGGGGGATTTAACAACCGCATTAGGATGGACCGATGCAGATGATCTTCCGGTTACATTGGCAACACAAATGAAGAAGATATTACAAGATGAACCATTTGTGTATAATGAAGGTATTTTGCATCATGAAGAGGGAGTAGATATTATTCCGACTAACATTGAATTATCGGGCATGGAAATTTCACTGGTAAATGCTATGAGCAGAGAGCAGACTTTAAAGCTGTATCTGGCAGATTTGAAAAAGGATTATGATTATATCCTGATTGATTGTATGCCTAGTTTGGGAATGTTGACCATCAATGCGTTAGCTGCCGCAGATAGTGTAATTGTTCCAGTGCAGGCTCATTATCTTCCACTAAAGGGCATGACACAGTTAATGAAAACAATCGGTAAGGTACAGAGACAGCTAAATCCTAATCTGAAGATTGAGGGAGTATTGCTGACACTTGCAGATATGAGAACAAAACTTGCAAGGACAACAGAGACTAGCCTTAGAGGGAATTATGGAAAGCATATTAGGATTTTCAAAACTGTTATTCCAGTGGCTATCACAGCAGCAGAAAGCAGTGTAGCAGGACAGAGCATTTATGAGTATGACAAGAATGGAACTGTTGCAAAGGCGTATGCAGAATTTACTAGGGAGGTGATTCAGTGTGGCGAAAAGCAGAGAAATAAACATGAATCTTCCCTCAGCCGATGATCTTTTTACAACACAGGAAGAAAGAGATCACAAGAATCAGGAATATGTAAAAGATATTTCTATTTATGAAATTACAGATTTCCCGAATCATCCGTTTAAGGTCAAGATGGATGATAAGATGTTGGAAACTATCGAAAGCGTGCGTGATCATGGCGTATTAGTTCCAGCACTTGTCAGGGAAAAGCCAACAGGCGGGTATGAAATGATTTCCGGACACCGCAGAAAAATGGCAAGTGAACTAGCTGGAAAAGAGACAATGCCATGTATTGTAAGAAATCTTAGTGATGACCAAGCAGTCATTGTCATGGTTGACAGCAATCTTCAAAGAGAAGAAATCTTACCGTCAGAAAAAGCATTTGCTTATAAAATGAGATTGGAAGCTATGAACAGGCAAGCAGGAAGACCAAGTAAAAATAATTTGACACCAGTGGTGTCAGATTTAAACGGATTGAGAACAAATGAAGCGTTGGGAAAAGAAGTAGGAGAAAGTCGAGAAACAATCCGCCGCTATATCCGCCTTACAGAACTTATCCCAGAAATCCTAGAAATGGTCGATGATAAAAAGATTTCTATGCGTCCGGCGGTGGAGCTGTCTTATTTGCCGAAAGAGGAACAGGAGATATTGTACGACACCATGGAGTCGGAGGCTTGTACCCCAAGTCATGCACAGGCAATTAAAATCCGCAAATTTTCAGCAGAGGGCAGGTTGAATGAAGATGTTTTGCTGTCGATTATGTCAGAAGAGAAGCCAAATCAGGTAGAGCAGTGGAAAATCCCGAAGAACCGACTGAAAAAATACTTTCCATCGGGAACTACACAGCAGAAAATGGAAGAAACCATTATCAAAGCACTGGAATTATACCGGAAACGGGAAAAAAGCAGGGAACGATAGGCATTTTGACACCAAGGGAAAAGTCTATCCGTTGGTGGTCAATGAGAAATCAGCCTTTTTCTGTTTTCCCCTCCCCACACCCTACCCCTTTGGTTTACCAGCAGATTACCAGCCGAAAAGACAATAAGGAGCCGGGGACCTCTTCTCTTTCGGCAGGTCAGAGATTCCCATACCCTGCATGATAGCAGGGAGTAAACAGCATAAAGTAACAACAGGCGTTCCAGATGGACGTCTTTTTTGATTGAAAAGAAAGGAATTGTAGAAAATGAAGAAGATATGGAAACGAGTGTGTACAGGGATTCTTGCCCTGACCACGATTTTAACTGCATTACCGATCACATCGGTTCAAGCAGCGGAAACACAGTATTGGACGGAATCCTCAGAGAGAGTCGGATATATTGAACATGTGATGAATGATGGAACCATTCATTC
>ENA-OPTX01000237-OPTX01000237.1-human-gut-metagenome-genome-assembly--contig:-NODE-237-length-40649-cov-4.473765_pt1 | contig 40649 bp, 37 predicted proteins | sample MGYA00241465_ERZ501922 | MGnify/ENA primary metagenome ERZ501922 (study PRJEB25962, sample SAMEA2042399) | human gut metagenome | biome: human gut; feature: human-associated habitat; material: faeces...
GGAGCTGGTGGAGCAATTACAATTCCAGAGTCAGTATCTACAATTGCAAGTGGTGTATTTGCATCCAATACATCCATTACAAGTGTAACGATTCCATCTTATGTGACTGGAATGGGAACCGCAGTTTTCTATAACTGTACAAGCCTTGGTTCTGTCAGCATAGAAGGAGATATCGGTTCTATTCCGGCAGAGACATTTTATAACTGTACAAGCCTTACCAGTGTATCTATTGGAACTTCAATTTCATCCATTGGTTCCCAGGCATTTGCAGAGTGCAGTTCATTATCCCAGTTTACAATTCCTGAATCCGTAGGAAGCATCGGGGATAAAGCATTTTATGATTGTACGTCTTTAACCGGAATTACAATTCCGGCTGGCGTTTCCAGCATCGGAAGCAATGTATTTACCGGCTGCAGCAGACTGGCATCCATCAGTGCTGCATCAGGAAATGGTACATATGCATCCAGTGACGGATGCCTTTATAACAAAGCAATGACCAGGTTAATCCGTTGTCCGGAGGGAAAATCCGGTGCAAAAATTGCGACCAGTACTGTAACCATCGGAGCAGGTGCTTTTGCAAACTGCAAGTCGGTTACTTCACTGACAGTTCCGGATTCTGTTAATACCATTGAAACAGATGCGTTCAGCGGCAGCAGTATCAGTACAATTTTGATTCCGGCGAGTGTAACGTCAATCGGAAGCCAGAGCAGCTGGAGTCCATCCACAATTTCCGGTTATTCAGGAACACAGGCACAGGTATATGCAACCGGAAATGGAATCAGTTTCCAGAGCCTTGGAGGAGAGAATCCACAGCCGACTCCGGATAATGGAAATAATTCCAATAGCAATGGTTCAACAGATACTTCCAACAGCAACAACGGAAGTGGTTCCGCTACTACAGTAACCGGTGGAGGCACAGCAGTGACTGGCGGAAATGTGATTGGCGCAACCAAGAACAGCAATTCCGGTAAGACAGTAACTTCGGGCAGCCATGAGAAGGACAGCACACCGAAGACAGGTGACGGTATCAATCCGGTATTCTTCTTATGCATCGGAGTATTATTAGTAGGTGTTTACTTTGTAGTATCAAATCGTAAGAAAGCTGCATAAGTGATAAAAAATAAAAGAAGTAACTAACATAAGACAGTGAAAGAACAGAAAAGTTCCGACACTGTCTTTTTTACGCGAGTAGCGAGAAAAAATCTGAGAGAAAAGAAAGAGCCAGGCTTGCCTGAGCGAATTTCTTTTCTCAGCAGATTTTGGCGAGCACCGCGATAACTCGAGAAATACGCAAAGCGTGTTTCTCGTAGTTTACGCGAGTCGGTAAAAATATAGTTGACAACAGAAATGCTTATGTATATACTTTGAGTTACAAATAATTTGACAATCAAAATATTTGCAACTCAAAGTATTATCAAAGAAAAGACAAAAAAGGAGAACGAAATAATGTTAGAAAAATTAGCAGAATTAATCAAAGAGCAGTTAAACTATGATGGAGAGGTAAAAGCAGAATCCAATTTCAAGGATGATTTAGGAGCAGATTCTTTAGACTTGTTTGAACTGGTTATGAGCATGGAAGAAGAATTCGGTGTAGAGATTCCGTCAGAAGATTTAGAGAAAATCGCAACTGTAGGAGATGTTATTGACTACTTAAAAGCAAAGGGCGTTGAGGAATAAAATATGAAAACAAGAATCACAGAACTGTTAGGAATAGAAGAGCCTGTTATCCAGGGCGGAATGGCATGGGTTGCAGAATATCATCTGGCTGCTGCAGTATCTGAAGCAGGTGGACTTGGTATTATCGGTGCAGCCAGTGCTCCACCTGAAGTGGTTCGGGAGCAGATTCGCAAGGTGAAGGAACGCACCAGCAAACCATTTGGTGTAAATGTCATGTTGATGAATTCGAATGCACCGGAAGTGGCAAAGGTGGTAGTTGAGGAGCAGGTTCCGGTTGTCACAACAGGAGCCGGAAATCCAGCCAAATTCATGAGCCTCTGGAAAGAAGCAGGTGTTAAAGTAATTCCGGTAGTAGCAAGTGTAGCTATGGCAAAACTCATGGTCCGCGGTGGCGCAGATGCTGTTGTGGCAGAGGGAATGGAATCCGGTGGCCATATCGGTTCCACTACAACCATGGCATTGGTGCCACAGGTGGCAGATGCCATTGATGCACCGGTGATTGCAGCCGGAGGAATTGCAGATGGAAGAGGAATGGCTGCAGCATTTATGCTGGGTGCAGAAGCAGTTCAGATGGGAACAAGATTTGTGGCAGCCAAAGAATCTATCGTACATGCAAACTACAAAGAGAAGCTGATAAAATCCAAAGACATTGATTCTGAAATAACAGGTTCCAGTACCGGACATCCAATCCGTGTCATCCGTAATAAGATGAGCCGTGAGTATCTGAAGATGGAAAAAGAAGGCGCAACATTAGATGAATTAGAACAGCTTACCCTTGGTTCCCTCCGCAAAGCAGTGATGGACGGCGATGTGGTAAATGGAAGTCTGATGGCAGGTCAGATTGCCGGAATGATACAGGATGAATTGTCCTGTAAGGAAATTATTACTTCTATCGTATCAGAAGCAGAACGTCTGATGAATCGGAAATAAGGAGAAGAAAATGAGTAAGGTTGTATTCATGTTCCCTGGACAGGGAGCGCAGTATATTGGAATGGGCAAAGATTTCTATGATGCCTGTGAAGAGAGTAAAGCCGTATATGAGCTTGCTTCAAAAGTAACCGAACTTGATATTGCAAAGCTTTGTTTTGAAGAAAATGAAGAAATTAATATTACAGAGTATACACAGATTGCCATGCTGACCACAGAGGCAGCAATTTATGCAGCATTAAAGAAAGCTGGAAAAGAACCGGCAGCTTGTGCAGGATTAAGCCTTGGAGAATACGGTGCATTGATTGCATCCGGTGTCATGAGTATGGAAGATGCATTCCGTGTCATTCGTGCAAGAGGAATCTTTATGCAGGAAGCAGTACCAACCGGCGGAGCAATGGCAGCCGTTTTAGGACTGGATGCGAAGGCAATTGAAGAAGTATGCAGCAATACCGAAGGAATTGTATCTATAGCAAATTATAACTGTCCGGGACAGATTGTAATTACCGGAGAAGAAGCGGCAGTAGAAAAAGCCGGTGCAGCATTAAAGGAAGCTGGAGCAAAGCGTGTGGTTCCGTTAAAAGTAAGCGGACCGTTCCATTCCGCCATGTTGACCGGAGCCGGAGAAAAATTAGCAGAAGTATTGGAAAATACAAAGCTGCAGGAATTTAGCATTCCGTATGTAACCAATGTGACAGCAGATTACGTTACCACAACGGAACCGGTAAAAGAGCTGTTAAAGAAGCAGGTATCTTCTTCTGTAAGATGGCAGCAGAGCATCGAACGTCTGATAGCGGACGGTTATGATGAATTCGTAGAAATCGGACCGGGACATACTTTATCTGGATTTATGCGTAAAATCAACCGGGATGTCAAAACGGTAAGCATTGAAAAACTGGAGGATTATAAAGCCTATGTTGGAGAATAAAGTAGCACTGGTAACCGGTGCAGCCAAAGGAATCGGCCGTGCCATTGCACTTCGTCTGGCAGAAGAAAAAGCAACGGTAATTGTAAATTACAATGGCAGTAAAGAGCGGGCTGAAGAAGTAGTAAAAATGATTACCGATATGGGTGGCAGAGCAGAATCCTATCAGTGCAATGTGGCAGATGACGAGGCATGTCAGACCATGATCAGAGATATCATAAAGAAATACGGACATCTGGATATTCTTGTAAATAATGCAGGAATTACAAGAGATAATCTTGTGATGAAGATGAATGATGAAGAATTTGATGCAGTCTATGAGACAAACTTAAAAGGCGTATTCCATACCATTCATCATACATCCCGCTATTTCTTAAAACAGAAAAGTGGAAGGATAATCAATATATCATCCGTATCCGGAATTACCGGAAATGCCGGCCAGGCAAATTATTGTGCAGCCAAAGCCGGAGTCATCGGATTGACTAAAAGTGTTGCGAGAGAACTTTCCTCCCGCGGTATTACTGCAAATGTAGTAGCACCGGGAATGATTGAGACCGATATGACAAAGGATTTACCGGATACGGTAAAAGAAAATATGCTTCATAACATTCCGCGTGGAAGAATCGGAAAGCCGGAAGAAATTGCGGCAGCAGTTGCATTCTTAGCATCCGAAGAGGCAGGTTATATCACAGGACAGGTGCTGGCTGTAGATGGCGGAATGACTATGTAGATGCAGAAATAATACTGGCTGATGAAAAAGCTAGAAAGAACAGCGGATGACGAATGACGAGAGATGGATTGTTTAGATAGAGAGGATAAGAACATGAATCGTAGAGTTGTAGTAACAGGATTGGGTGCAATTACCCCGATTGGAAATAATGTGCCGGAATTCTGGTCTGCAGTAAAGCAGCAGAAGGTAGGTATTGGAGAGATTACACATTTTGATGCAACAGACTATAAATGTCATCTTGCAGCAGAAGTAAAGGATTTTGATGCAAAAGAATATATGGATTTCCGCTCTGCAAAGAGAATGGAAGCATTCTGCCAGTTTGCCGTAGCGGCAGCCGGAGAAGCACTGGAGGATTCCGGACTTTCCATGGAAGCAGAGGATGCATACCGTGTGGGTACTTCCATCAGTTCCGGAGTCGGAAGCTTACAGGCAATCGAAAGAGAGCATAGCAAATTATTGGAAAAGGGACCGGGAAGAGTAAATCCGTTATTCGTCCCGATGATGATTTCCAATATGGCAGCAGGAAATGTATCCATTCAGTTTGGATTAAAAGGAAAGAGCTTAAATATCAGTACCGCCTGTGCATCCGGAACGAATGCAATTGGTGAAGCCTTCCGTACCATCCAGTATGGTGATGCAGAAGTGATGGTAGCAGGTGGAACAGAAAGCTGCATTACTCCGCTTGGAATAGCAGGATTTACATCTTTAACCGCACTTACTTCTTCAGATGATCCAAAACATGCATCCATTCCGTTTGATAAAAACAGAAGTGGATTTGTTATGGGAGAAGGTGCCGCAATCGTAATTCTGGAAGAATTAGAACATGCCAAAAAACGTGGAGCAAAGATTTATGCAGAAGTAACCGGATATGGATGTTCTTCGGATGCATACCATATTACATCTCCGGCAGAGGATGGTGCAGGCGCAGCAACCGCAATGATAAATGCAATGAAGGATGCCGGTGTAAATCCGGAAGAAATTACTTATATCAATGCCCATGGAACCAGCACCCATCATAATGACTTATTTGAGACAAGAGCAATCAAGCTGGCGTTTGGTGAGCATGCAAAGGATATCCGGATTAATTCCACCAAATCCATGATTGGACATCTTCTTGGAGCAGCAGGAGCCATCGAGTGCCTGACCTGTGTAAAGGAAATCGAGGAAGGTTACATTCATGCAACCGTAGGTTATGAGACACCGGATGAAGAACTGGATCTGAATTATTGCAAAGAGGCATATGAAGAAGAAGTGCCATATGCCATCAGCAATTCACTGGGCTTTGGCGGACATAATGCAAGTCTGCTTCTGAAAAAATATCAGGCATAAAGGAGAAGGGAACAATGTCAGTACTGACAACGAAAGAAATTATGGAAATCATCCCACATCGTCATCCGTTTCTTCTGATTGACACGATTGAAGAACTGGTGCCGGGACTTCGTGCAGTAGGGAAAAAATGTGTTACCTTTGATGAACCTTATTTTGCAGGACATTTTCCGGGAGAACCGGTAATGCCGGGTGTTTTAATTATAGAAGCACTGGCACAGACCGGCGCGGTTGCAATGCTCTGTCAGGATGAATTCAAAGGAAAAACCGCATATTTTGCAGGAATCAGCAATGCAAAATTTAAGAAAAAGGTGGTTCCGGGGGATGTACTTGTTTTAGAGACAGAAATCATAAAAGTAAAGGGACCGATTGGAATTGGAAAGGCAACTGCAACAGTAGATGGAAAAATAGCTGCAACAGCAGAGTTGACATTTGCGATTGGAAGTGGTGAGTAAAGTGAGCAGATTACTGGATAAAATCAAGGAAAATAGAGCTGTAAAGGATGCCACAGAAGGTATTTTACAGGAAGAAAAAAAGAAAGAGGAAGTACTTTGTAAAGCCTGTGGCAAAATGGTAAACAAAGCAGAGGTAGTAAGAAACCGCTATGTCTGTTATGAGTGTGGAGCATATTTCCGCGTAAAAACCGGAAACCGCCTGAAGATGGTATTAGACCCACAGAGCTTTGAAGAATGGTTTGCCGAAGAGCATGGAACGAATCCGCTGGATTTTCCGGGCTATGCCGATAAGCTGACGGCAGTCCGTGAGAAAACCGGATTAAAAGAAGCAGTAACCGTAGGGAAAGGTAAGATTTACGGAGAAGATGCAGTCATTGGTGTGTGCGATGCCAGATTTATGATGGGAAGCATGGGCCATGCAGTCGGAGAGAAAATTGCGGGGGCAGTAGAACGCGCTACGGAAGAAAAACTTCCGGTTATTCTTTTCTGTTGTTCCGGCGGAGCCAGAATGCAGGAGGGTATTGTATCCCTGATGCAGATGGCAAAGACAGCAGCAGCTTTAAAGAAACATTCCGATGCCGGACTTTTATATATTTCCGTATTAACTGACCCGACAACCGGAGGTGTAACAGCAAGTTTTGCTATGTTAGGTGATATTATTTTAGCAGAGCCTGGCGCACTGATTGGATTTGCCGGAGCAAGAGTAATTGAGCAGACCATCGGACAGAAACTGCCGGAGGGATTCCAGAGAGCAGAGTTCCAGTTAGAGCATGGTTTTGTGGATGCCATTGTAGAGCGGAAAGATTTAAAGAAACGTCTGTATGAAATCCTTCGTATGCATAAAGTAAGTGGATATGCCAAATTTGCCCCGGCAACTGAAGTAGACGGAAGACCGACAGAGCTGATGCGGGAACGCGCTTACAATACAAAAGAAAAGAGTGCATGGGAAAAGGTTAAGATGGCACGTAAGGTAGACCGTCTGTCCGCAGAGGATTATATCAACAGTATCTTTACCAAATTCATAGAATTTCATGGAGACCGTTATTACAGGGATGACCCGGCAATTGTGGGCGGTATCGCATACCTTGACGGACAACCGGTTACGGTAATCGGAATCCAGAAGGGAAAGGACATGAAGGACTGCATGCGTCATAATTACGGAATGCCATCTCCGGAAGGATACCGTAAAGCAATCCGCCTGATGAAGCAGGCAGAAAAATTCCATCGTCCGGTTATCACCTTTGTTAATACAGCCGGAGCATTCTGCGGTATGGAAGCAGAGGAAGGCGGACAGGGAGAAGCTATTGCAAGAAATCTTTATGAAATGTCAGGGTTGAAAGTTCCGGTTATTACCTTTATGATAGGAGAAGGCGGAAGTGGCGGTGCATTGGCACTGGCAGTTGGAAATGAAGTCTGCATGATGGAGAATGCAACTTATTCCGTACTTTCTCCGGAAGGCTTTGCATCTATTCTCTGGAAGGATGGCAAGCGTGCCAAAGAAGCAGCAGAAGTAATGAAGATAACAGCAAAGGATCTTTTAGAACTTGGCATTATCGAGAAAATTATACCGGAGTATGGTGGAGCAGATGATGAGGCATTGAGTTCCATTGCAGTTTATATGCATAAATGTATCCGCGAATTTTTAGAATCATATGAAGGAAAAAGCGGAGAAGAGATTGCAAAAGCACGTTATGAACGTTTCCGTAAATTTTAAAGGAGCAGAGCATGAACATTCGAATATGTGGAACTGGAAGTGCGTTACCGGAAAGAAAAATTACCAATGACGATTTAAGTCAGATTATGGATACTTCCGATGAATGGATTTCCAGCAGAACAGGAATAAAAACAAGACACCTTGCAACGGAAGAGACAACAACATCACTTGCCACAGAAGCTGCAAAAAAAGCACTTGCAGATGCAGACATGAAGCCGGAAGAAGTGGAACTTATCATTGCGGCGACGGTAACACCGGATCATCTTGTGCCGACACTTTCCTGTGAAGTGCAGCGGGAAATCGGAGCAGTGAATGCCGTAGCCTTTGACCTTGGTGCAGCATGTTCCGGATTCTTATTTGCATTGAGTACAGCACAGGTATATATTGCCAGTGGCAGATTTAAAAATGCACTTTTAATCGGAGCAGAGGTACTTTCTAAAATTATGGACTGGAATGACCGAAGTACCTGTGTTCTTTTTGGAGATGGCGCAGGAGCAGCAGTAGTCCGGGCAGACGAAGAAAATATCTGTCATGTGGTGCAGGGCTCAGACGGTGCGAAGGGACTGGTACTGGCATGTGAGAACCGTCCGGTCAATAATCCATATCATAAGATGGAAAGTCCGCTGGGTTATGTAAGCATGAATGGACAGGAGGTTTATAAATTTGCTGTCCGCACAGTTCCGGCAACCATTACAAAGGTGCTGGAAGAGGCGGATTTAGAGGCAGAGGAAATTTCACTTTTCGTATTACATCAGGCAAACTTAAGAATTATTGAAGCGGTAGCAAAACGATTGAAACAGCCGATGGAGAAATTCCCGGTAAATTTGACGGAATGTGGCAATATTTCGGCAGCAAGTGTGCCGATTTTGCTTGATAATATCAACCGGCATGGTATGATACATAGAGGAGATAAAGTTGTACTGGCTGGTTTCGGCGGCGGACTCACATGGGGCGCAGCGGTACTGGTCTGGTAAAAGGAGATAAGAATGAATGCGGATAAAACCTTAAATGACATTCTGGTAAAGCTGTTTAATGATTTGATGGAAATTGAGGAAAAATGCTTAATCTCCGGAGAATTCATGAACATTTCCGGAAATGATATGCATATTATTGAAGCAATTGGTCTGGATGAACCAAAGAGGATGTCGGAAGTGGCGGCGAAGATGAATGTTACAACAGGAACCCTGACAAAAGCAATTGAAGCACTGGAACAGAAAGGTTATGTAAACCGTTGCAGAAATGACAGGGATAAAAGGGTGGTCCGTGTATCACTCACCGATTCCGGAGTCCGGGCATATGAGCATCATGCACGTTTTCACAGCAATATGATACATGATATCAAGGAGAGCCTGACTGACCAGGAGAGTGAGATTCTGATTGGAACACTGGGAAAACTGGTGAAGTTCTTCCAGAAGAAATATGAATCATATTTGAAAAATAAAAAATAGTATATTTATACAAAAAAAGAAGTGGAGAAGGGAAATAAAAAACTGTTTTCTACTTCTTTTTAATTATAAAAATGAATTTTTTTGGTACAAAACTTGCAAAAAAGAAGAAAAAGTACACAAAAGTATAAAGTTTTTGACACAAATATGAAAAAAACGTTGCGAAAAAATTCATTTCATACTAAAATAGTAGTGTTGATGTATATATAATACTCAAATTAATATGTAAAGGAGATATAATATGAGCTACGTTGATGAAGTATTAGAAAGAGTAAAAGCAAAAAACGCTTCTGAGCCAGAATTCCTTCAGGCAGTAGAAGAAGTACTGGAGTCTTTAAGACCGGTAATCGAAGCAAATGAGGAGAAATATCGTAAAGAAGCATTACTTGAGAGAATAACCGAGCCGGATAGACAGCTTAAATTCCGTGTACCTTGGGTAGATGACAAGGGACAGGTTCAGGTTAATACAGGATACAGAGTACAGTTCAACAATTCTATTGGACCGTACAAGGGAGGTCTTCGTCTCCATCCTTCCGTAAATATCGGAATCATCAAATTCTTAGGATTTGAGCAGGTATTTAAAAACTCTTTAACAGGACTTCCAATCGGCGGTGGTAAAGGTGGTTCTGACTTTGATCCTAAGGGAAAATCAGACCGTGAAGTAATGGCATTCTGCCAGAGCTTTATGACCGAGCTTTGCAAATATATTGGCGCTGACGTTGACGTTCCGGCAGGAGATATCGGAACAGGCGCAAGAGAAATCGGATACATGTTTGGACAGTATAAGAGAATCCGTGGAATGTACGAAGGTGTTCTGACAGGTAAGGGACTTACCTATGGTGGATCTTTAGCTCGTACAGAAGCTACCGGATATGGTCTTTTATACATTACAGAAGAATTAATGAAATGCCATGGTGAATCTATGGAAGGTAAGACAGTTGTTGTATCTGGTGCTGGTAACGTTGCAATCTACGCTATCCAGAAAGCGCAGCAGATGGGTGCAAAAGTTGTTACCTGTTCTGATTCTACCGGATGGATTTATGATCCGGAAGGAATCGATGTTGCATTATTAAAAGAAGTAAAAGAAGTAAAACGTGCTCGTCTTACTGAGTATGCTGCTGCAAGAAAGAGTGCAGAATATCATGAAGGCCGTGGTGTATGGCAGATTAAATGTGATATCGCTCTTCCATGTGCTACACAGAACGAGCTCCTTATCGATGATGCAAAACAGTTAGTAGCAAACGGATGTAAAGCAGTTTGTGAAGGTGCTAACATGCCTACAACCTTAGATGCAACCAAATACTTACAGGATAACGGAGTATGGTTCATCTGTGGTAAAGCTTCTAACGCAGGTGGAGTTGCAACTTCTGCATTAGAGATGAGCCAGAACTCAGAGCGTTTAAGCTGGACATTCGAAGAAGTAGATGCTAAGTTAAAACAGATTATGGTAAATATCTATCATAACATTGATGATGCTGCAAAACGTTACAACATGGAAGGTAACTATGTAGCAGGAGCTAACATCGCAGGCTTCGAAAAAGTAGCTGAAGCTATGTTAGCTCAGGGTGTTTGTTAATTAAGAATTTCTAAGATAATATAAGATATTGAGAAGTCCTGGAAATGTTGAATTTCTGGGGCTTTTCTTTATGTATTGAAATGACAAAAGAATTGTCAGAATATTCATAAATAGAAGATAATTTACGTTGTTTTGAGGTCGTTATATACACGTGATACACAAGTGATATACAGGTGGTATACACTTGTTTTTACTGATTTTGGATGATTTTTTGAAGCATTTCATCCGGTGTTTTTCAAGATGATTCAAGCTGAATATGAGTGTAATGTTAATAATAAGAAACATCATAAGTGTATCCAGCAATCAGTCTTGATTTACTATTTTATATCTTGTTCACTTCTGTAAGAAGTTCTTCTAAAGTCTTATGGGTGTACGTTCCCTTGGTGGTGTCGTTTTTTATACTGTGTCCCATAATCAGTTTGATACATACGTCATTTGCTCCGGTGCTGTCCATAAGTGAAGCAAAGGTGTGTCTGCCATCGTGGGGCAGGTGTTTCACTTTGAGTTTTCCCATGCACGTATTAAAATTGCCGTTCATATAGGTTCCGTAGGTGTAATGATTTCCAAACTTGTTATTGATCAGGTATTTCTTGTTTGCGTCGTAGCGGTTCTTGACGAGAGGTATAATCTTATCGTTCAGTGGGATAATTCTGTCTTTCCCGGCTTCGGTTTTCATGCCACCTACTATGTACTTTTCGTCTAAATGGACATTTTCCGTCTGGATTTCCAATAGCTCGGTTGGTCGCAGTCCGGTATAAATCATAATCAGGATAATATCTACATTGTTGATTTCATATAGCTTCGACCAGGGTGTTTTGATTTCTTCATCGGAATACCTATCATGTATCTGCTCCGTAGAGTTTGTCCATTCATAAACCAGACCTTCTGTTAAATCCCTGTCTATGTATTCATTCAGTTTAGCATATTGATACATAGCCTTCAGGACGGCTCGCATGGAAGAAATTGTAGTCTGCGATTTGTGATTGTAGGCATTTAAGCATTGCTGCAAATCATTTGTCCTGATGGAAATAAATTTGCGGTCATGTAGCTCGCTGAAATGATGAAAAGCAATCTCATAATTTCGCCATGTGGAATCGCTAATCTGGTTTTTAAGCGATTTTCGGTATTTCTTCCATTTCTCGTACATCTCTGCGAAAGTAGGCGAGTCCGAGTATTTCATATGCTCCGGAACAACCGCACCGCTATTGTATTCAGCAAGATAGGTGTAAGCCATTTCTGGTTTGGCGAAGTAAGCCAGGTAGGTGTATTTTCGCTTGACCTTCTCAGTATCGTCTTCCACAAGTTTCGAGATACGGACAGCGTAGGGCTTTCGTCGTTTGCCACCAAGCTTGATTACGCTACCGTAAGAGTTTGGCAACTTCATATTTAACCTTCTTTCTGCATTTGTTCTAATTGTTTAAGGCAATACTCTGCATATTCCTTGTAGCGTTTTACTCTTGCAATTTCATTCGGAATATCAAAAGCATAAATGGACTTCGGAAGCAGGTCAGAACGTTTGGTAGGATTAGCCACCTTGTATGCAGAGAGCTTATACTCTACAAAATCTTTCACTTCTTTTTCCAGTTCTGCCAACTTGGTTAATGGTATCTGGGCAACGTCTTTTCCAGTCTCATTTGAATAGACATGGATCAAGCCATCTTCAGCAATTTCTTTTACATCAACAGATCCGGTTGCAGTATCGAAGGAATCCTGTAAATGGGCTTCCTGAAGAAGTTCATATTCAACCGTATAGCCGATATCATGCAGGTAGGAGAGAACACCGTAATAAGGTTGTTCATATTCATCAATGTAGTATTTGCGTATTTCATAGGAATTGAAATAGTCATCGATGATCGCATTCACAAAATCATTGGTGCATTCGCAATATTGCATTAAATCTCCATTTTCATTAGGAATAAATGCTTCCATAGGTATCTTGTAACCGCTGGCTAGTACTTTGAGAAAACTCTCAGTTACAGGTTTCTTACCGTTTTCTACGTTACAGTAATGTGTTCTGGAAATTCCAAAGTCTTTTGCTAGTTGGTTCTGTGATAACCCCCTTTCTTTTCGGATTTGAATGATCCGTTCCCGGATTTCATCTTGATTTGTCATCATTTTTCATGTACTCCTTTCATTTACACATCATATTTGCTCGTACCATATAAGAAACAGAATTGCCAATATGTACTATATAGTACATAATTAGTATAGACAACAACAGCAACAATGTCAACAAAAATATGGAGGAGAAACAAGTGAAAAAAGAAGAAGTAAAACTGCTGATGAAGCAAAATCAGGTAAAGCAGTGGGAAGTGGCGGAAGCAATGGGTATTTCCGAATTTACGCTTTGTAGATGGCTAAGGAAGGATTTGAAGGGGAAGCAGCTTGAACGGCTGAATTCGGCGATTAAGAAGGTCAGAAACGGCAAAGAGGAGACGTATGGAGAGGAGAAATGCTAATGGAACGAGTTACGACAAAAGAGGCTGCAAAATTGCTTAACATGGATGTTGTGACCTTGCAGTTTTTGATGAGACAGGAGAGATTGCCTATCGGCTATGCTATCAAGAAGGATGGAAAGAGCCGCTATCATTACATCATTTACAGAAGTATGCTGGATGCGTTTATTCAGAGCAGAGGGAAATGCTAAATGGCAGGAAAACGATATTACTGGTTGAAATTGCAGGTCAGCTTCTTTCAGGAACTAATCATCAAACAACTGCGAACTTTGCCGGAGGGAGATAGTATCGTCCTGCTTTATCTGAAACTGTTGTTAAAGGCAATTAACACAGAAGGGATTATTTACTATCAGCATATTTTGCCGACCTTAGATGAAGAAATAGCATTGGATACGGGAGAGAAGCCGGCACTTGTGAAACTGACGATTTCTGCTTTGTGCCAATATCATGCGGCTGTGTTTTTGGACGATCAATCGTTACAGTTATTGTACTTGGAGGACATGGTTGGAAGTGAGAGCACTTCAGCATCCAGAGTCAGAAATCATAGGGCGAATCAAAAGCTCCTAAAGGAAAAAGAGCGGGCGACGTTACAATGTAATGAAACTGTAACGGAAGGTAACACCACAGAAATTTCCGGTAGCATAGAGATAGAGAATAGTAAAAAAGAAGAGAAGAAGACAAAGAAAGAGGGAGAACCAGAAATAGAGGAAATTCCTTCTTACTTTGCTGATACAGTGCTGAATAGTATGTTTCTTTCTTACCTGGAATATCGAAAAGAAAATGGCAAGGAAGTGAAGGGGAAAGCAATCGGTTATTGCATTGATAAGCTGGAAAGTTTATCGAATTCTCCAGTAGAACAAGTGGCAATTATTAAGCAGACAATTCAGAATGGCTGGACAGATTTCTTCCCATTGAAAGGGAAAAAGGAAAAGGTGAGCGGAAGCAATGTAAGTTCATGGTTAGAGCGTGAAAAGATACAAAGTAGGGGAGGTGTTTTCGGTGACTAAACAGGAATTTGCAACATTGGTTGTAGCCATGCAGACAATGTATGGAGAAGATTTTATTGGGACGGAACAAGCGCTGGATGTGTGGTACGTACTATTACATGATCTGGACTATCAGATATTATCAAAGGCACTTCAACAATATATGCTGACAAATAAATTCAAGCCGACCGTTGCGGAACTGCGGGAGATTTATGCAGAGCTGGTTAGCCCGGTGATTTCTGATTGGAGTGAAGGCTGGGAGAAAGTCAGCAAGGCAATCGGGCATTACGGAATGTATCAGGAGAAAGCTGCAATGGAAAGCTTTGATGAAGTTATCCGAGAAGTCGTAAAGCACTTGGGGTTTCAGAATATCTGCCTGTCGGAAAATATCGTTGCTGACCGGGCAAGATTTGCAGAAATTTACCAAGTTATTCAAAGGCGGAAAAGAACAGAAGTGAACGTAGGAAGTGCATTGCCGAACTTACGAGAAATGGTGCAGAATCGCTTGGCTGAACTGGCACAGAAAGGACAAAATTCAATAGAACAGGAAAAGGATAAAAACTAACTTAGCAAGCACTGCCTGTGTTCCCTCACAGGCGATAAAATGAGCGATTTCTCTTATCGAAGGAATGCTCAAATTTATCATTCAGGGAGAATTCCCTAACCCTTAAAATCATTTGAAAGGATGGAACGATATGGCAAAGGATAGAGCAAACAGAACGAGGAAAAATGAGCTGAAGATTTATTTGAGTGATAACGAAAAATATATCCTGGACAGGAAGGTGGAGTTGTCAAAGAGGAAGAGTGCATCGGATTATATTAGGACACTGATACTCTTTGGATTTGTTTATGATGTGGATTATTCTTATCTGAGGCAATACAACGAAACGCTTGGAAAAATCAGTAGTAATCTGAATCAGATTGCGAAGAGAATTAACAGCACCGGGAATGTTTATGAAGAGGATATGGCAGAAGTGAAAGCGATTATGGACGAGGTATGGAAGACGCAGAAGGCGATGTTGAAGAAGCAGCCGTTGATACGAGGTGAATTATTTTAGTTTGCTTATAACATTTTTTGTGTTAATGATTAGGGATTTAAGAAAAGAGATAGCTTTTGAGTAGATTTGTATAGAAGAATAAGGAGAACTATGATAAAATATCATAGAATTATTGTGACCTGTTTGCAACTATTTTATATAAAAAGATTGCAAAATAAGAACATGTGTTCTATAATGGCTTTAAGGAGAAAAATCATATGGGTGAAATGAATGAATTAGAATATGATGTAAATATTCAATTAGCTGAAAATGAGAATGTTGAAACTGAAGAAAAATTAGCAAATGATGAATATGAAAAAAAGAGAGAGCTATTAGCAGCAACTAAAATTGTTAAGCAAACATGGTCCATTTTAGAGATTTACCAAAAGATACAGAGTAAAAAGTTGCTATTAAGTCCTGAATATCAAAGAAATGTAATTTGGGATAAATCAAAGCAAACAGCATTTATTGAATCGCTGTTTATGGGAATTATTATTCCACCAGTATATGTGGTAGAAATTCCTGGAGAGAATATTCTTGAAGAGAATAGCTATGAAGTCGTGGATGGGAAGCAACGTTTATCAACGATTGAAAGATTTATTCAAAATAATTTTAAACTAGAAGAAAAGTCGTTAGAATACTATAAAGATTGGTTCAGTAACCAGACTTTTTCGACAATACAGGCTGAACACTCTGTACTTACGAATGAAATGTTATCATCTGTATTGGATATTTATGTAATAACAGCAAATTCACCGGAATTTACAAAATATGATATTTTTTCAAGATTAAATAAAGGTGCTGAAAAGCTGAAGGTTAATGAAATACGTAAGGCCATTTATCGTTCGGAGGCGTTGAAAATAATCGAAGATTATGTAAAAGAAAATGTTGGGACGCCTCAATATAAACTAGTATTTACTACTAATGATATAAAACGATATGAAGATTATGGTAGATTTTATAGAAGTGTTGCATATTACATATGTACAGATGATATCGCGAATATAGTTAAAGGGTATAATTCACGACCGAGAGAGATGATCAATGATATTTTATATAAATTGCAAAATAAGGAGATTGTGATTCAAAAAGATGTACTTTTAAAAATTATTGAGCAAACGATTCAGTTAATGATAAGATTTTCTGAGAATCCAGGAAAGCAGTATTTAGTAGATGCATGTATACATTTTGCGGTTTTAAATCCGCAAAAACTGTTGGAGAAGAGTGAACAGATAGAGAAAGATTCACAAATAGTATTATCTCTTGAAAAATCACCATCTACGACTACAAATGTTAATTTAAGGATAAAACGAGTGAACGAAATTTTGAATAGTTAGGAAGAATACAAATGATAAATAATTCATTAGAAGCGCAAGAAAGAGTTGATGCACTTATCATTTATAAATATCTCGTTTTATATAATGATTTTGAAAATACCATTCGTAATATTTTTTCGAATAAATGGAATGGTTTGGACAGTGCTATAAAAAACAGGATTGCGTATTATGTGGGTTGGCTTGGTAGTGAAACAAAGTATATAGAATACGACACTTATTCCATCCATCAAGAAAACAATAAATACGACGAAAAGATGTTAATAACAAAACTTACAATCAATCAAATAATTAAGATAGATAGGAAGGAAAAAGTGATTAATGAGTTCTCATTTGAAATTCCTTCTAAGATAAAAAAGCAATTATCTTTTCTTTCACATGAAAGCTTTCTGTGTTTAATTAATATGAGAAATAAATTAGCACATAACATTTTAGGGATAAGCTTTAAAAATGCGGATATTATCGAACTGTTACCAGATAGTGTTATTAAGAATAGCAATGATTTGTGGATTAGAAATATTGACTTGACGAAAGTAAGTGATTTGGGGCGAGCAATATTAAGTAATTATATATTTATGAATGAAATACTTGGAGAATTGCGAAAGGATGAATAGCTATGAATATTAAACAATGGTGTATGGAGCATATTACAAATTTTTCAGAGACAGTGAAAACTGAAGAAGATATGAAAATTAAAGTTTTATTACCTTTTTTGCAAGAGTTGGGGTATTCTAAAGACGAATTAAGATTTGAAAATGGAATAGATGTTCATATAGGAACAAAGAAGACAATAGTTTTTTCTGACATAGAGATATTAATAAATGGAAAAGTTGAAGTTGTAATAGATGCTAAGAATCCCAGCAAATCATTGTCAGAAAAAGATGTTTTACAGGTTGTAAGTTATGCCAAATTGATTGATACACCACAAGCGATGTATGGTATTGTTACTAATGGAATTGATAGTGTTGTAACAGATACATATTCTGGAAGAAGAAGTTCTGATATTCCTACAAAAGCACAATTGCTAAGATTAATTGATAAGGCTAAAAAGCCAGCACTTAAGGATGTAGAATTACGCGAAGTTGAAAGTGTCTTATTTACGCTGCATAATTCTAAAGAATTGTATAGGGTAATAAACGATTGTAAAGACGTGATTGAAAAAAGGGGATTGATAAGAAGTGATCAATCCTTTAGAGAAATGACAAAAATATTGCTTATTAAAATGAATGAGGAGAGAAGAGTTCGGGCAAATGAAGGCAATAATCGCTTTAGTAGTGAATATATTTCTTCAGCAGCAAAAGTTAATTCCGTTGCAGAAATTGAAATATTTAAGCAATTATTTGAAGATGCAAAACAAAAGTATCCCAATATATATACAGATGAGAATGAAAAAATACTTATTACTGATGAATTATGTATTAGCCATATAATAAAAAATCTTGAGGCGTTTTCTTTCTTGGGTACTGGTGATGACATAAAAGGTACTGTTTATGAAATATTCTTAAAAAGTACATTACGGGGCGAATTTGATCAATATTTTACGCCACGAGAAATAGTTGATTTTATGGTGAAATTTGCTGACCCGGCCATTGGTGATATTATATTAGATCCTGCATGTGGTTCAGGTGGATTTTTGATACAAGCTTTTAACCACGTAAATGCTAAAATTAATACAATGGGATATTCGGAAGTAGAAAGTAATAATAAATTTAAAACATTAGTTGAAAAGTGTTTGTGGGGGCATGAAGCAGATTATGATTTACATGTTTTGGCAAAGATTAATCTGATTATGCATGGAGATGGATGGAATAATATCTATCAGGGGGATACTCTTAGTAGTGATAAATTGCCAGATAATTATTTTGACCTGATACTTGCAAATCCTCCGTTTACAATACCATATGGGTTTAAAGATGTTTTGGAAAAATATGAATTAGGATTTGGTAAAGACAGTGAAGAATTAGATATTTTATTCGTCGAGAAAAGCATTAAAGTGTTGAAACCTGGATGTGATTTATTTATTGTATTGCCGGAAGGGTTACTAAATAATAAAAAGTATTTGTATTTTAGAGAATGGCTTCTTTCTAAAGTAGACTTATTATTAAGCATTTCACTACCAGAGGGAGCGTTTATTCCATTTGGAGGATCTGTTTCAAAAACCTGTATTTTAGGTGTTCGGAAAAAGAGCGACGCAGAGGAATATTCTTGCCCAGGGTATGTTTTTTTAGGAAAAGTTAACGAAATAGGATATGAGCCAGGCAAGAAAGTCTATAAGCAGACAGATAGAAATGACTTACAAGAATTTGAATACATGATGAACGAAGTTTTTGATGGTGTAAAGATGACCTCAAATGAGGGGGAGTGTGGATGGATTGAGCAAAAATATTTATCTAGTTATCGTATAGATGCAAATTATTTATTGAATAAATTAGATAAAAAGAAGTTGGAACAATTATATAGCAAAGTAATACCGCTTTCTGCTGTTTGCACTATAGAGAATGAAAGTGTGTGTGTGAATAGTAATATTGTATATGATTATCTTGAAGTGCCAGATATTTCGCCACAAACAGGAAGTATAACTAATATAAGAAGAGTAAAAGGAAGTGAATTAGGAGATTCATTCCATAAGTTTTATGAAGATGATATCCTTTTTACGAGAATAAATCCTAGAATTAATCGTGTGGCAATTGCACCGAAGATTAAAGACTATGGAATAATGTCTAAAGAGATATATAGAATTGTTTATAAAGATAATTCATATATTCCTGAAGAAAGTAAGTATGTTATATGTGCTATACTTCAGAGCGACCTTGTAATTAAACAAATTGTTAGATTATCAACGGGATCATCGTCTTCTAGAGCACGTGTACAAGTAGAAGATTTATTGAATGATGTATATATTCCTGTTTTACCCCAAGCGGTACAAAAAGAAATAAGTGATTCCACATATGAAACAACAAAGAAAATTTGGAGTCAGGCTCAAAAATTTTTGAAATCATATGCGAAAAATCAAAAACTCTTAGGCGGAGATATTGATAAGAATAATTTAAGAGGTATATAATAGGCTGGTAGGAAGTTAATTAACTTCCCGCCTTTACATAAAGGTGCTCATAGGAGCTAATATATGTAGAAGAAATTAGTGGGTGCAATTAGTAGATTGTTAATGCGTTTTGTCATTGGGAAAATGAAAAAAAGATATAAAAGCCCGTTCATCGAATTTGTCCGACAATCATTCTATACACGTGATATACAATCGACCTCAAAACCCCGGTAAGTCTGCGGACACCTCAGAAGCTGCTATGCTCGCTCAGGGTGTTTGCTAGGCATTGAACACTTAGAGAACGCAGATGTCATTGAACACATAGAAAACATCCCCGAAACGTTATGTTTCGGGGACTTTTTAATTTACACGAGAAACTGGCAAAGCGTGTTCCTTGGAGTTGTCAGAATATTCTCGTAGAGGGAGAAAAAGGGGATAAAACGAGGTCGAGGGTTACAAGTGGGTTGCGGGTGGGTTACAAACTAACTTCATCTTGATTTCCAGTGGAATTTCTTTCCTGCTTGGAGTATAATAGAACGAACAACGGGAAGGAAAGAGACCGGAGGCAATTTAGATGCAGAAAAAAGAAAAAAATGAAGAATTAGAATATATAGATGACTTTGAGAATATCGAAGAACCGGAAGAGTCAGAGGACAACCGGGAAGAATTAGAAGAACCAGAAGAGGAATATTCAGAAGGCGGCAGACGCAGGAAGAAAGGAAGAAAATCCGATACAAAGAATGCAGCTTCTGTGGCAGGGGAATTCCTAAGCTGGGTAATTACGATTGTAGCAGCGGTGCTGATTGCTATGTTTTTAAATCGTTTTGTGTTAATTAATGCAGAGATTCCATCCGGTTCCATGGAAAATACAATCATGACCGGAGATAAACTGATTGGATTCCGATGGTCATATCTGTTTTCCGGACCGGAGCGGGGAGACATCATTATCTTTAAGTTTCCGGATGATGAGAGCCAGAACTATGTAAAACGTGTCATTGGCTGTCCGGGAGATACGGTAAAGATAGAAGATGGCAAAGTATATGTCAACGGAGAACTCTTAGAGGAGGATTATCTCAAAGAGACATGGACGGTAGCTACAGGACCGTATACCTTTGAAGTGCCGGAGGACAGCTATTTTGTAATGGGAGATAACCGGAATAACTCCTATGATGGAAGATACTGGACCAATACCTATGTGAAGAAAGGTAAAATACTTGGAAAAGCGATTTTCCGGTATTGGCCACTGAAGAATTTTAAAATATTGAATTAGTGCGGAACGAATAAGGGAACAAAAGGAGAAGATTTATGATAACATTATTAGCCCGGATATTTATCCGGGAAGATGACAAGCCGGAGAAGGTACGGCTTGCCTACGGTATTTTATGTGGTATTGTAGGTATTTTGCTAAATGTATTATTATTTACAGGAAAATTTATTGCGGGAACCATCAGTAAATCCATTGCAATTACAGCGGACGCATTTAATAACCTGTCGGATGCCGGCTCATCCATTGTAACATTGCTGGGCTTTAAACTGGGAGCAGCAAAGCCGGATCCGGAGCATCCATTTGGACATGGAAGAATGGAATACGTTTCCGGGCTTGTGGTTGCTGCAGTTATTTTAATTATGGCAGTGGAACTGATACAGGATTCCATCAGAAAGATTCTTCATCCGGAAGCAACGGAATGCTCTGCATTAATTATCGTGATTCTGCTGATATCGATTGCTGTAAAGCTGTATATGACCTTCTACAACAGGAGAGTCGCAAAGAAGATTAATTCAGCGGCTATGCGGGCAACGGCCATGGACAGCTTAAGCGACAGCATTACCACATCTGTGGTTTTAATCACCACATTGATTGCAGAATTTACGTCAGTCAATATTGACGGCTACTGTGGTGTGGCGGTAGGACTGTTTATCTTATATGGTGGAATTAATGCAGCGAAGGAGACTTTAAATCCACTGCTGGGACAGCCGCCGGAGGAAGAATTCGTAAAAGAGATAGAACATCTGGTGCTGGAAGAAAAAATGATTATCGGTATTCATGATTTAGTCGTACATGATTATGGACCGGGACGTCTGATGGTATCACTACATGCGGAAGTGCCGGCAGAAATGAATATCCTTGTAATACATGATATGATAGACAATGTAGAAATGAAATTGAAAAGGGAACTGAATTGTGAGGCTGTCATACATATGGATCCGGTGATTACCGGAAGCAAGGAACTGACCGAGATAAAAGAAACGGTTACAGGTATTTTGAAGGATATTGATGAGGTCATTACCATGCATGATTTCCGTATGGTTCAGGGACCGACCCATACCAATCTTATCTTTGATGTAGTGATTCCATTTGGCTACCGTTCCAGTGATGAAGCAGTGTTAAAAGAACTGGAGCATCAGGTAAAGGAAAAGCTGGGCGAACAGTATCATATCGTGGTCAACGTAGACAAAAATTATGTGAAATAAAAGAAATAACAAAGCCCCGATGGGAGAAATCTGATAGAAGAATTCATCCCATCGGGGCTTTCTGTGTATTATTTTAATTCTGTGTCAGTGGAGTATTGACTGTATGCTCTACAGACTGGTCAGTTGCTGTACCGGCACCACTTAAAGACTGTTCAGAGGACTGCTCAGTGGATTTCTCAGTGGACTGGGTAGAACCTTCTGTATCAGTAGAAGGCTGCTCTGTTTCGGTAGCAGGCTCTTCCGTATGTTCTACATCCGGATCCTCATAGAGGAACTCGTTGGAGCTTCGGAAGATGGTGCTGCTGGAACCTACGATGTTAGCAACAATCGTATCGCCGTCTTCAATGTCATCCAGATTAATCTTTAACATGGTGCTTCCTAAGAAGGAAGTGGATACCTTCTCTCCGTTGACATAAATTTTCGTCCAAGGAGTAAATCCGGAGCCGTAAATACATAACTTATTGTCATCGGATTTCCATACACTGTTAATCGTTACATCATCAATACCCATAACCAGATCACTTGCTGGATATTTATCTGTTCCGTTGTAAGCATAACGTTTTCCGTAAAGAAGGTCATACTGTAAATTCTCTAAGTTCTCGTCGTAAGAAGCAGAACCCTTCTGGCTCTGGATGTAAGAGAACATGGTTCCTTTGTGGATGTCAAGCTGGTTGGTGATGTTTGCCAATAATTCATAAGCAGCACAGTCAGCATCCTGTTTTGGTAAATTAAAGTTGTTCCAGGTAACATATTTGGTTTTGAAAATGTCACCGGATACCATATCATCATCGGTCAGTCCCATGGTAGGAAGGTGATCGCCGAAGAATACCACGATGGTCTTTTCATCCCGTTTGGAAAGCTCTTCGGTTAAGTTGCCGATGAATTTATCTACTTCGTGAATCATGTTAATGTAATATTCCCACCGATTGTTAGAAGCCTCATCTGCAGCACCGCTTACTGCAATTTCCGGATTTTCAAGAATCTTTTCAGTAGGATAATCACCATGTCCCTGTACGGTAATAGTATATACCAGATCTGACTGGTCAGGGGTAGAATCCATAGCCTTTAAGGTTTCACTGATTAAGATGTTATCGGTTGGCCAGGAACCAAGTGGTGTGTACTCCTGAATGTTCATACACTCTTTACTGGTGAAGCTGTCAAATCCCATCAGGGAGAAGGCATTGGCACGGCTGTAGAAGTTACCACCGTTGTTATGTACAACATGTGTACCATAGCCGAGACTTCCAAGGTCGGAAGCAATACTTTCGCAACTGTCGATTTCTTTTAAAGTAGTCTTATATGGGTATTCGCCGGTACCAAAATACTGCATGCTCATACCGGTTAATACTTCAAATTCAGTATTGGCTGTTCCGGCACCTACAACAGGAACTTTTAAGTAACCGGAAGAATAGTTGTTTAATAAGTTGTGAAAATTTGGAACCGGATCTTCTGAAGTCTGTAAGAACTTAACATCAGAGGGATCTACAAAGGATTCCAGTAAAACAACAATAATATTTGGCGTATCTTCGGCAGCTTCGGTAGTTTCTTCCGGAACGGAAGCCCCTATTTTGGCAATACGCTCTTCGGAATAACTGTCCGGTTTACTCATACCACGGTCAACAACGCTGGATGAGAAGCCGTAGACAAAACCATAATTTTCATAGCCCTGTGCAATATTGGCAAAATAGGAAGCAACAATATTATTGGACTGGGCTGCCTTGGTAGTTACCGGTAACATCAGGAAGATAACAGCAACCATAAGCGGACTTACAATCCAGTTGATTTTGCCCTGATATTTTGGTCCTTTGATAAAAAGCCAGATACAGAAAAGCAGGAAAAGACCGACTACGATAATAACGGCGAGTGCTTCACCAAAGGTAAAGTATTTGGTGTTCTGCATGGCAAATAAGTCAGAGAGACATTTCAAATCTGTAAAACCAAATGGAGTTACACGTTTGGAAAGAATAACACCATTGATGGTTCCAAGGAAAAGCCAGAAGCCGCTGATTAAGAGACGGGCAAGTGTTCTTCTTCGAATCAGATAGACCAGGGATAAACTTGCAAAAATAATAAATGAGTTATAAAGGTAAGCAATGGTGTGTCCTGCAATAAAGGAAAATGCAGAAAGCACATTTCGTCTGGAAATACATTCAATCACCAGAACGAGGAAACAGGACAGTAACAGATGGAATACCAAAGAGTATTTGTTCATAATCACAACTGCACGGTCAAGGTGTGGATGTGGTTTCTTCTCCCGGTTCTTAAAAGTATTTATTTTGTTTTTTAGTTTAAAAAATAAGTTCTTGCACTTACTTGAAAAAGAATGTTTTTCTCTCATAATAATGGTTCTCCTCCCAGTAGATTACACACTTTTTACATATAATTTACTTTTGACTGAATAAGGATATATCTATTTAAGAAAAAAAACAACGGTAAATCTCGATAAAAATTTATTAATATTTCATTAAAAAGAATCCAAAATGTATAATAGAAGGGAAAGAAGTTGGCAAATAAGCCATTTTGTGCTATCCTTTTTTTATAAAAACCAGGTTCGCAGAGAGGCAGATAGGTGAATCTGACAGTAAGGTGAGGAAAGAGAAATGCTGGAATTAAAAGACATTAGTTTTCAGGTAAATGATGAAACAGCAGACAAGGAAATATTAAAAAATATCAATCTGAAGATAGAAGACCGGTTTGTGGCAATTACCGGACCAAACGGTGGAGGTAAATCCACGCTGGCGAAGCTGATTGCCGGAATAGTAACACCAACTTCCGGACAGATTTTATTGGATGGAGAGGATATTACAGGATTATCCATTACCGAACGGGCAAGAAAGGGAATCAGCTTTGCGTTTCAGCAGCCGGTAAGATTTAAGGGATTGACCGTAAAGGATTTGATTACACTGGCATCGGGAAAAGATATTTCCATCAGCCAGGCATGTTCCTATCTTTCAGAAGTAGGACTTTGCGCAAAGGATTATATTGGCAGGGAGGTAAATGACAGCCTTTCCGGTGGGGAGCTAAAGCGTATTGAGATTGCAATGATAATTGCAAGAGGAACCAAATTATCCATATTTGATGAGCCGGAGGCAGGAATTGACCTTTGGAGTTTTAACAATCTGATTCAGGTATTTGAGAATATGTATCAGAAAATCAATGGCTCGATTCTGATTATTTCACATCAGGAGAGAATCTTAAACATTGCAGACCGGATTATTGTAATTGCAGATGGAGAAGTAAGCACAGCCGGAAGCCGGGAAGAAGTGCTTCCAAAGCTGTTAGGCAGCAGTGAAGCCTGCTCTACTTTGATGGAAAAATTAGTCTAGGAAAAGGTGAGAAAATGGACAGTATAGAAAAGAATCTTTTAGCAGAGATATCAGATTTGCACAGCGTGCCGGAAGGCGCATATAACATCCGCAACAACGGAAAACTGGAGGCAAGAAATACAACTGCAAATATTGATATTGTAACTAAGAAGGACAAGCCGGGAATTGATATCTATGTAAAACCGGGAACAAAGAATGAGAGTATGCATATTCCGGTTATCTTAAGTGAAAGTGGCTTAAAGGACCTGGTGTATAATGATTTTTATATCGGGGAAGGTGCAGATGTGACAATCATTGCGGGATGCGGTATCCACAACTGCGGAGACCAGACATCACAGCATGATGGAATACACACCTTTTATATAGGAAAGAATGCAAAAGTAAAATATGTAGAAAAGCATTATGGTGAAGGGGATGGAAATGGAGCCAGAGTCTTAAATCCAACTACCGTGATCCACATGGAAGAAGGCGGATTCATGGATATGGACAGTGTTCAGATTAAAGGAGTAGACTCCACAATCCGTACAACCGAAGCAGACCTTAAAGAAGATGCGTCCCTTGTGATTCATGAACGTATTATGACTCATGGACAGCAGAAGGCAGAGACAGATTTTACGGTAGATTTAAATGGAGCACATTCCAGTGCAAATGTGGTATCGCGTTCGGTAGCAAAGGGAGATTCCCACCAGAAGTTTGTTTCTTATATTCGTGGTAATAATGCATGCAGCGGACATACAGAATGTGATGCCATTATCATGGACAATGGAAAGGTGGAGGCAATTCCGTCTCTTGCAGCAAATGATATCGATGCAGCATTGATTCATGAGGCAGCAATTGGAAAAATAGCAGGAGAACAGCTGATTAAGCTGATGACACTGGGACTGTCTGAAAAAGAGGCAGAGGAGCAGATTGTAAATGGATTTCTGAAATAGGATATGTATGGGAAAATGAAGGGTGCAGGAAAGAACAAACAAGAGAAGAGAAATACCGAAAGAGGCGGAAGAATGGAATAAGATAATATTTGAAACATTATGGCGGGTATGGATAAAAAAGATGCTGTTCTACTGGCAGATAAAGCATTATACGATGCAAAAGTGGGTGGTAAAAATAAAGTCTGCTGCAGTGCAGATTAAGACAGAATTTTCCCGGGACAATAGAAAAGAGGAATAAATATGTGGCTTGCATATGCATGTGGCTCTGCTTTTTTTGCAGGTATTACGGCAATATTGGCAAAAGTTGGAATTAAGAAAATAGACTCGAATCTTGCAACAGCAATCCGGACGATTGTAGTATTGATTTTTGCATGGATTATGGTACGGCTTACCGGATCTTATACTCCAATCGGAAGTATAGGAACGCGGACGTTAATTTATCTTACATTATCCGGAATAGCGACCGGGGCATCCTGGCTTTGCTATTTTCGGGCATTGCAGCTAGGAGATGTAAATAAAGTAACACCGATTGATAAATCCAGTACAATCCTGACGATGATTCTGGCAGTCATTTTCTTAAATGAAGGACTGAACGAGAAGAAAATCATTGCCATGGTATTGATTGGCGTTGGAACGATGCTCATGATTACCAGAAAGAAAAGCAGTGGCACAAAGAGCCGGGCGTGGCTTATCTATGCACTGCTGTCGGCAGTATTTGCCAGTCTGACGTCCATCCTTGCCAAGGTGGGAATAGATGGTGTGAATTCCAATCTTGGAACGGCATATCGTACTGGAGTGGTACTTGTTATGGCATGGGTGGTAGTATTTGTAACAAAGAAACAGAAACAGGTCCGGAGTATGACCTTCCGGGATGGAATGTTTCTGATTTTATCCGGAATAGCAACCGGAGCATCCTGGCTTTGTTATTACCGGGCGCTGCAGCTGGGCGAAGCCAGCGTAGTGGTGCCGATTGATAAACTAAGCATTGTAGTTACAATTGTATTTTCATCTGTGTTTTTAAATGAAAGACTACAGCCAAAGGCATTCTTTGGATTACTTATGATAGTGGGAGGTACATTACTGCTAATATAAGCAAAAGCGGAGGAAAAAGTATGCTGGGAAAAAGAAAATCTTATTATGTGGAGAATGGAATCATTCATTTTGCATTTGAATATGGCAAGGGAAGTTTAGAGGTTCTGACAGATAACATTGTAAATGTGTTTGTTCCGTTCGAATGTGAGGAACATCGTTCAAAAGCCATCGAGGGAGAAAAGTCAAAGCATATACATTTTGATGTGCAGGAAGGAATTGATTATCTTGAGGTTCGGACTGCAAAATTAATCATACGCGTATATGATAATTTTATGGTGGACTTTTATGATACAAGAGGGCAACTTCTCTGTGCGGACTATCGTGGTGGAAGGAAATTTGTAACACAGATTAGTGAGAAATTTATCGAATTCTTAAAAGCAGAGGGACATGAGGTGCCGCAGGCAACAGATAAGAATTACCATGTACAGGCGGTGAAACGCATGGAAGGAGACGAAGCCTTCTATGGATTTGGTGATAAAGCAGGTGTATTAAATAAGAAGAATTATGATTATGAGATGTGGAATACAGATAATCCTGCAGCACATACGGAAGCCTTTAAAGCATTGTATAAATCCATTCCATTTTTTATAACATTGCGTGAAAGCTGCGTATACGGACTCTTTTTTGATAATACCTGTAAGACTTATTTTGATCTGGCAAAAGAAAATAAGGAATACTATTTCTTTGGCTCAGACCGTGGCAATCTGGATTACTATTTTATTGCCGGGGATAATATGCCGGAGGTTGTAGCTGATTATACTTATCTGACCGGAAGAACACCGCTTCCGCAGCTTTATACATTAGGCTATCATCAGTCGCGCTGGGGATATGAGACTTCCGCAGAGATCCGCGCAATTGCGGATAAATACCGTGCATTAAAGATTCCGATTGATACGATTCATCTGGATATTGACTATATGGATGGCTACCGGGTCTTTACCTGGAATGAAAAGGACTTTGGCAGGCCTGGTGAAGTGATTGCAGATTTAAAGAAAAAAGGATTTAAAATTGTTACTATCATTGACCCGGGTGTCAAATTAGACCCAGGTTATGATATGTATGATGAAGGCATGGAGCAGGGATATTTTGCCAAGACACCGGAAGGGGATACCTATGTAAATGCAGTATGGCCTGGAGATGCGGTATACCCTGACTTTGGAAATCCGAAGGTAAGACAGTGGTGGGGAGAGAAACAGAAATATCTTGTGGACTTAGGAGTCCGCGGTGTATGGAATGATATGAATGAGCCGGCAAGCTTTCGTGGAGAACTGCCGGAAGATGTCGTATTTACAGACGAAGACAGACCATGTGACCATGGCCAGATGCACAATGTCTATGGACATCTGATGGCAAAGGCTACCTATGAAGGCTTGAAGAAGCAGGACGGCAGAAGACCATTTGTAATCACCCGTGCCTGTTACAGTGGTTCCCAAAAGTATACCACAGCATGGACAGGAGATAATCAGAGCCTGTGGGAGCACCTGAGGATGGCAATTCCGCAGATGTGCAATCTGGGATTATCCGGTATGGTATTTATCGGAACAGATGTAGGTGGATTCGGTGCAGATGTGACGCCGGAGCTGTTGTCAAGATGGGTACAGGTCGGCTGTTTTTCACCGTTGTTCCGGAATCATTCTTCCAAGGGTTCTACCAGACAGGAGCCGTGGCTTTTCGGAGAAGAGACATTAAATATTAACCGGAAATATATTGAACTTCGTTATAAATTACTGCCATACCTTTATGATTTATTCCATGAGACGGAGCAGAATGGTATGCCGGTAATCCGTCCACTGGTATTGCATTATGAGAAAGATAAAGAAACCTGGAATCTCAATGGAGAATTCCTGTTTGGAGAGCATATGCTGGTAGCTCCTGTAGTAGAGCAGGGAATGACGAAGAAGCTTTTGTATCTGCCGGAGGGAACCTGGTATGACTATGATACAAGGGAAAAATATACCGGAAAGCAGTATATTGTAAAAGACGCACCTCTTGATGTATGCCCGGTTTTTGTAAAAGCAGGAAGCATTATCCCATGTTTTGAACCGATGCAGTATGTGGGAGAGATTGAACTGGATACCCTGATTCTTGATGTATATCCGGGAGAAGACCGTTATGTGCATTATCAGGATAACGGAGAAGATTTTACATATCAGGATGGTGTATATAATGAATATGAGATGACCATCACAAAGGATGAGACATTAACGGTCCGGATGCTGCATAAAGGTTATGAAAAAGTATATAAGAAATTTGTGATATGTTACAAAGGACGTAAAAATGAGTTCGCATTCAATGGAGAGAAACTGACAGTCTGGCTTTCTTAAAAGAAAGGCAGAAGCCGGGAGATAACCGGAGGAGGACTTATATGAAACGTGGAATTGCATTAAGTGGAGGCGGTACGAAAGGCTCTTATGAACTGGGAGTCTGGAAAGCATTAAATGAACTTGGCATCGATTATCAGATTGTAACCGGAACATCCATAGGTTCCATTAACGGAGCTTTAATGGCAACGGGAGATTATGACAGGGCTTATGAACTATGGAGCACCATAACCATGGAAGATATGATGGAGGATGGAATCAATCTGACGGATACCATAGAGGGCATGTATGACCAGAGAGAGGCAATTGGTCCATTCCTGAAAAAATATGTAAAGAATAAAGGTGCAGATATTTCACCGTTTACTGCTTTTATTGAAACACTGATAGAAGAGGATAAGATTCGGAAATCAAAGACAGATTTTGGATTGGTTACGGTGGAATTTCCGTCTTTAAAACCCTGCGAACTGACAAAGCGTGACATTCCGGAAGGACTTATGAAAGATTATATTCTGGCATCTTCTGCAATTTTTCCATTATTCCCGATGCATAAAATCGGAGAGACAACGTATCTGGATGGATGCTATTATGATAATCTTCCAATTGACCTTGCCATCCGAATGGGAGCACAGCAGATTATTGCTGTTGATTTACATACATCACCGGCACACGATGCCTATGCCAAGCGGCCGTATGTAACTTATATCAAGCCAAGCCGCTCCCTTGGAACCATGATGAATTTTGACCATGCTCTTTTAATGGCAAATGCCAGAATGGGATACCAGGATACCATGAAGGTTTATGGAAAATATTATGGCTATGTATATACCTTTGAAAAGGAATCCATGGAGAAATACCGCAGGGCAATGGATCACTTTTTGTATCGGATGACAGAACTGGATTTACTGGTCAGGGATGAAATGCCGGTAAAACGTTTTGCTAAGAAAAGCGAATTTAATAAAGTACATACACTTCTGGCAGAACGAAGTGAAAAGGAGAAAATGTCACCGAGGGAATATTTCCTTGCAGCGGCAGAAATCTGTGGAGAGGTATTTGATGTAGATGCAGCAATTGAATATTCCATGGAACATTTTGTGGAAACACTTCATAAGAAGTTGGCAGATGCAGAGTTGAGACAGGTGACAGAATGTATCATTGCACATAAATTAAGGGAGCCGGCAGGACTGATTGCAGAAGTTAAAAACTTTGGAAAAGAAATGCTGGTGGCTGCGGCTGCATATTATGCGGCACAACAGGACACACTGACGTCAAAAGAAATTCTGAAACTGCATGCCATGTTCCCAAAGGAACTGACAGCGGTATTATTTCTGATGTCGTTGGAAACAAACAGATAACAGCATTTTTGCCGTCAACAAACAGTCTCTCCTGCATATATTATACTGATGAGAATCAGGAGAGAAGGAAACATTGGATTATAATCAGGATATTTTCTTTAAGATGCAACAGCAGCAGATGCCGGGCAAACAGCCCTTTTATATGACAAATCCAATCCAGAATCTTTACATGACGGAGCTAGAATATCAGAGGGATTTAGACCGCATGAAAGAGATGTATCCGATGGAGATAAGAAAAGTACAGGAACTGGTGGAAGAAGAATGCGATAAGATGGAATATGAGGGAAGTCTCATGTTTGACGAGTATCCGGATCGGCTGATGCTGCGGCAGATTTGTAAGAGAATCCGTGATAAGGCGGGACTTGGGGAAAACCGGGAAGACATGGATGCTCCGGAAATTCTTCTGTTTCATGAGATGTTTTACCGCAGATGCCGTTACAGACGCTGCCGCAGATGCTGGTAGCAGGTAATAAAATAGAGGTTGAGCTTTTGCAAAAAAGGAATTACAATATAGCTGTCGTTTTTTGATGGCTATATTGTTTGTTTACGTGAGTAGCGAGAAAAATCGCATGCCTGCATGCAGATTTGACGAGCACCGCGATAACTCGAGAAACTCGCAAAGCGTGTTTTTCGTAGTTTAGGAAGATGAGGAATACAGATGAATAAAGGAATGATTCGGGCACTGGTGTTAGCAGGTGTGTTTCTGGTATCAACCGTAGTGTTTAGTTTTTTGACAAATAAAACAAATCCTGATATGACAACAGAACTGGAGGAGGCAACGCTGCCGACTGTCCAGCTTTATTATAAAGAGCAGAAAATCAATGAACTCTACGGGTATGTAGATGAGATGAATGCAGTTTACATGAGGGACAGCATTACACCGATTGATACGGACAGGCTGCTTCCAATCCGCGTTCAGAATGGAAGCTACGCAGTGGATGAACTTTCCTATGAAATTCGGAGTATGGATACCAAGCGGCTTATTGCAGATGCGAAGGTAGATAGTTATTCCCAGAAGAATGGAGTGATTACAGCAGACCTTCCGATTCAGAATCTTCTGGATTCCAATGCGGAATATCTGTTGATTATACATTTACTGCATGGGGATGATACCTTAAATTATTATACAAGGATTATTGAACCGCAGGATTGTTATGTGAAGGAAAGCATTGATTTTGCAAAAGATTTCCATGAAAAAACATTTCAAAAGGATGGAAGCGGTTCTCTGGCAACTTATATGGAACCGGATTCTTCTGCGGATAATACCACACTTGCCAATGTCAGTATTCATTCCACACTGCGACAGGTAACATGGGATAAATTCAATGGGACCGTTCTGACGGATCCATCGGTAAGCATCAAAGAAATCAATAATTCCTATAATGTAATTCTATTGGATTATGTAGTGACGGCAACCGGAGATAATGGGGAACTGGAATATTATAATGTAGAAGAATATTACCGTGTCCGTTATACCAATGACCGGATGTATCTATTGAATTTTGAGAGAACCATGGATGAAATTTTCCGGGCAGAGAATGATGATTTTTATGAGAATTATTTACAGCTTGGAATATGTTCGTCCGATGTGGAATATAAGAGTAATGAGACTGGAAGTATTCTCTGTTTTGTAAAAGAAGGAGAACTCTGGTGTTACAATGCGACAGAAAAAAAGCTTTCCCAGGTGTTCAGCTTCCGTGGTTATGAGGGGATTGATTCCAGGGAAAATCATAAGGAACATGATATCCGGATTATTAAGGTGGATGAAACAGGAAGTGCTGATTTTGTTGTATATGGTTATATGAACAGGGGAAACCACGAAGGTCAGGTGGGCGTAGGTGTTTATCATTATGACAGCGTGGCAAATACAGTAGAAGAGGAACTGTTTATACCATCCACCCACTCTTACGAAGTGCTGAAATCAGAACTGGGACAGCTGATGTATGAAAATGAAAGTGGAATGTTCTACATTATGATGGGTGGGACACTGTATGAGATTAATCTTGCTACTACCAAAGAAAAGGAAGTAGTCAGCGGATTTGAAACAGGAAATTATGCGGTATCAGAGAATAACCAGTTTGTTGCTTATATTGCAGATGGCAACAGTGACAGCGGTTCGAAAATTACTGTTCTGAATCTGGAGAATTCGAAAAGCTTTGAAGTGGCAGCGGCAGCAGGAACGTATATCCGGCCACTGGCATTTATGGAAGATGATTTTATCTATGGCGAGGCGGATGACAGTGATGTGTATACAGATTCTGCCGGAAATGTACAGTTCCCGATGAATCATATTTATATTGTAGATACGGATGATGAAGAACACGGAGTGTTAAAAGATTACCATAAGGATGGATATTATGTGGCATCTGTAGAAGTTGTGGATTATACTATTTATCTGAACCGGGAACAGTATAACGGTATGGCTTATGTCCCGGCGGAACAGGATACAATTATGAATCGTGAGGGAGATTCTGCAGAAGTAGTCAGCATTCACAGTACGGTAACGGAACGAAAACAGACGCAGCTGCAGCTGCAATTATTACAGGAAGAAGAGATAAGCTCGGATCGTCTGCTGACTCCGAAGCGGATTGTATTGGAGTCGCCGAGAAATGTGAATCTGAAAGAACCGGAAGAGACAGATTATTATTATGCTTATTCTGCCGGAAGAGTAGTGCTGGCAACGGATAATGCGGCAAAAGCCATTGCAGTGGCAAATGATAATGTGGGCGTTGTGGTAGGAAGCAGACAGCAGTATATCTGGAAGAGGGCAAGAAAATCTTCCCAGTCACCACTGACGATTACAATAGGTGATGCAGACGCATCCGGAACAACGATAGCAAAAGCAATCAATGGTATGCTTTCGATGCAGGGATTAAATGTTGGTGTAGGAGAATTGATGACATCCGGAAATACACCAAAACAAATTTTAAAGGATACCCTGCAGGACTCTGTAGTCATTGATTTGACTGGAAGTGATCTGGATGCAGTGTTATATTATGTCAATCTGGGAACACCGGTATTTGCCATGAGTAGTGGAAGTGAAGCTGTATTAATTACAGGCTATGATAATGCAGGAGTCTATGTTTATAATCCGGCAACCGGTGCAACAGAGAAGATGTCAATGACGGATGCACAGAATGTATTTGATGCAGCAGGTAATGTATATTTTGCTTATATGAAAATGGCAGAATAGGGATACGGGCAGAGACAGGCGTGAATAAGGCGTAAAAAACATATAAAATTGCCTAAAAAAAGCCGAAGTTTCTTGGCAGTTTCGGTATTAGTGCTGTATTTTCACAAAGTCTATTGCAAAATCTGTTCGTGTAGGATATATTAATTTTTGTACGAATTGTACTACTTAGAAGCGAGGAAGATAACATGAGTAGAAAAGAAGTTACAGTTTCAAACGTTTCAAAAAAACATGATAATCCAATTGCAGAGTTGGTTCAGGTTGCCTGCCGGTTTGACAGCAATATTACTCTGGAAAGTGATAACCGTAAAATTAATGCCAAGAGCATCATGGGAATTATGGCATTTAATCCGTCCAAAGGAATGACGGTTAACATTGTTGCAGAGGGGAATGATGAAGAAGAAGCTCTTTTAGCAATGGAGAAGTTTTTAGTGTGTGATTAATTTTCAGGGAGGGAATTATAATGCAGAAGAGACCAGTTGAGAAAGCAGCCGAAGTAAAGGCAGCAGTAAAAGCTACAGAGACAAAGGCAGTAGTTAAGGCAGAAGAGGTTAAGGCAGAAGCAAAAGAAGTTGTAGCGAAGAAAGCAGAAACCGTAGTAAAGAAAGCAGAAGAGACAGTTAAGAAGGCAGAAGAGACAGCAAAGAAAGCAGAGACAACTGTAAAAGCAGCAGCAAAGACTACCGCAAAGAAAGCAACCAAGAAAGCAGCAGCTAAGAAAACTGCCAAGGCAGAGAAGAAAGAACTTGTACCGGAAGTATTTGTTCAGTTTGATGGTAATGAAGATGTTGTTGCAAACGTGATTGAGAGAGCAAAAGAAGCTTTCACAGCAGACGGACACAGGGCATCCAGCATCAAGTCTTTAAAGGTTTATTTAAAACCAGAAGAATATGCAGCATACTATGTTATAAACGATACATATGCAGGCAAGGTTAACTTATTCTAGTTTTATTTTGCTCATGATATTAAAATGGCTTCGGAATTCCGAAGCCATTTTTGCTACCGTTATTTATTTCTTTTTCTGATTAGCTTTATATTTCTTTATAAGCTTCTGGATGCGTTCATTTGGATCTAAGAGCTCACTGATAGAAGCATCATGATTCAATGTATCGATAATATAAGCAATATATTTGCTCATGTCACAGTTGATATAATATGGACGGCTTAAAAGCTCCGGAGTCTGATAAGTCAGGTTGGTGGTAACTACACGGTAGATAGTTCCATCTTCTACAGCTTTATCGAATTTTTCCAGACCATTGGTGAAAAGTCCGAAGGTTGCAACAACAAAGATTCTGTTTGCTTTTCTCTTTTTTAATTCGGTTGCAACGTCAATCATGCTTTCTCCGGAAGAAATCATATCATCGATAATCAGAACATCTTTTCCTTCTACGGAAGAACCTAAAAATTCATGTGCGACAATAGGGTTACGTCCGTCAACAATTCTGCTGTAATCACGGCGTTTGTAGAACATACCCATATCCAGACCAAGTACACTGGAAAGATAAATTGCACGTCCGGTACCACCCTCATCCGGGCTGATAATCATCATGTGGTCAGAATCAATCTGTAAGTCAGGAACGTTCTTGCAGATACCTTTGATAAACTGGTATGCAGGCTGAACAGTTTCAAAACCACCCTTTAAAGGAATTGCATTCTGGACACGAGGATCATGTGCATCAAATGTAATAATGTTGTCAACGCCCATGGCAACCAGTTCCTGTAAAGCCAGTGCACAGTCCAAAGATTCCCTGGTGCTTCTTCTATGCTGGCGGCTTTCATAAAGGAATGGGATGATAACAGTAATTCTTCTTGCCTTGCCGCCAATTGCAGCAATAATTCTCTTTAAATCCTGGTAATGATCGTCTGGGGACATATGGTTTGTCTGACCACACAGAGAATAAGTAAGGCTGTAGTTAGTAACATCAACCATAAGATAAAGGTCATAACCACGAACAGTTTCTTTGATCATTCCCTTTGCCTCGCCTGAACCAAAACGAGGGGTAACAGCTTCGATGATATAAGAATCACGTTTGTAGCCCATAAAAGCTGCATCATTCTGGTGCTGATGCTGTCTTTCGTCTCTCCATTTGACAAGGTATTTGTCAACTTTTTCTCCTAATTCCTGGCAGCTCTGTAATGGAATAATTCCAAGAGAACCAGTAGGAAGGGTTTCTAAGTTTCTTTCACTGTTTGACATGAATAGGTTCCTCCATAGAAATAATTTATCTTATATAGTTCAATAGATATAGCATCTAATTGAATGCGTAATTAATGCAGCTTTTTCTTAAGACGGATATCGTCTCCAAAAAGCTTAATCATCGTATAGCTGCTGAAGATGCGGGAGCAGATACGCTCGGAATATACATCAGCAAGCTGGTCGATACTTAAATTCGTAGAAATCAATGTTGATTTCTGACGCAGCATACGTTCGTTCAGACACAGGAAAAGCCGGGATGCCGTAAAGGAGTTGGCAAGTTCGGTTCCAAGGTCATCAATGATTAAAAGATCACAGTCGAAGATATTCTGTCCGGCAGCAGAAGCTGCAGCGTCCTTCTGGAAAGTGTCCTTTTCAAATATATCAAATAATTGGAAGGCTGTAAAATAAATAACGGAATGTCCTTTATCTAAAAGCTCTTTGGCAACGCAGTTTGAAAGAAAAGTCTTACCAACACCGGTTGCTCCATAGAAAAAGAGATTTTCAAAAGAGGTATCAAAATGCTCGATAAAGGACTTGCAGTCTGCAACAGCTTTTTTTACAGTATCATAAGCAGATAATCCGGTTGTGGGATTTATCTGCTCTTTGGAATAGTATGCATAAGAGAAATTCGAAAAATTCTCGTTGGCTAAAATATCTTTTACATTAGACTGCGTATAGACTAAATCAATGGCAGCCTGTACAAAACAATGACAGCGTTCATTCCCAATATAACCGGTATCCTTACAGTCCTTACAGGTGTAAACCGGTTCCAGATAATCAGCCGGATAACCCAGAGAAGCAATCAGATTCTGTTTCTCCCTGCGAAGAGCAGCAAGCTGTTCTTTTAATGAAGAGAGAACAGAGGAATCTTCTGCTCCATCATCAGATAAAAGCTGTTTTGCACTTGCTACTGAGATAGAAGAAATCTCGTTGTCTATTTCTGTAAGGCGCGGACATTTTCCGTAGACTTCCTGAATGCGTTCATCCAGAAGATGCTGATTGTGAAACTGTCTGGCATTATATTGCCGGATTAAAGTATCGTATTGTGAATTATTAAGAGACATGAAATGCTCCTTTAGTATTCCTGAAAAAGTGTCTTAATTATTTAAGAGCTGTTTTTCAAGCTGTTCAAAATTATAGGTACGCTGTGAAAAATTGTTAAACCGGTTGGCGGCAGTCTTGTTTACGGTGACATTGCGGGAAGAAGATGCCTTGCTTTTTTTGTAAGCAGTGTCTAATATAGCAATATCCTCTAAATGGTGGATATTGCATTTATGCCAGTTCTCTAAGATGGTATCGGCATACTGGAAGCTTGGCTGATTTGTCGCCTGCAGTGTCCGTTTGCATGCCTCGGAAATAATATCCAGTGTAAATCCAAACTGGCTGGTCCATTTATCTACCAGTTCAAGTTCGTATTCGGCCAGCTTTCTGCCGCTGATTCCAAATGCCTTCATGACACCATAATGTGTCTGCTTATAGGCACTGGAAGAACGTCTGGCATCTTCCGCGGTACGGATAGAAGAAGCAGACCAGGAAAGGGCAATCTTGTCCATATAGCGGATGCTTTTATGACCGTTGTCCACACAGGATTCTACCAGATATTCAATCAGGTCTGTGGAGAATTTCAATTCATCTGACCAGTAAAGAATGGTTTCATAATCCTTGATGGACAAAGGATGTCCGATATAGCGTTCAATAATGAATAATAAATCGCTGGAAGCTTCATCATTCTGGAAAGACAGAATCTGGTCTTTTGTATAGGATGGACGGATATCTACAGAAGATGCTTCCGTAGGCTTTTCTGCATGTTCAGAATCCTGCGTAACCGCAGAAACAGGCTCACACAGGCAGATGCCGGTAAGCTGTTCGCCGGAATTATATTCTAACTGGAGTAAGTGTTTTTTCTCCCAGTATTTTAAGGCACGTTTAATATCCTTTTCTGTATGGTCGAATTTATCAGCCATCTTAGAAATGGAAAAATTCTCAGCCGCGTTGATGCAGCGGAGTAAATATAAATAAATTTTTACAAATTCTCCATTGGCATCTGCCATATACTCATCAATAAAGGTATTGGATACGCAGGTAACCGTGGATTTGCTTTTCGTATGTAATGTTATGTCTGTCATAAGAAATCCCTCTTTCACCGACCACATTATAGCATATGAATCTAAAATTGAGAAGTCTTATTTTAACCAAAAATCCAGTAAAATCAAGGGTTTCCACATTTGCACAGAATTGTGAATAATGTGGATAACTTTCTTTTGAAAGTGCATTATGGTAACTGAAATGGGAGCAGTTTGGCGGTTAATACAGATAGAATGGCGATTTTCAAAAATACATTATGTAAACAAAAAAATCCACATCCATAATTCACAAAAATGTGAATTACGATGTGGATAATGTGGATAACTACTGTTGGAGAAGGTGTTCGCCTATAAGATACACGTCTCCGGCCCCCATAGTTATCAACAAATCATTGTTTATGCATTTTTCTGATAAAAATTTTTCAATCTCATCAAAAGACGGGAAATAATAACTTTCCTGACCGTTTTTCTGAAGCTCTGCCAAAAGGTCTTTGGAAGAAATCCCAATCGTATTTTTCTCTCTGGCGGCATAGATGTCTGCAAGGACTACAATATCTGCCATGGAAAGCACCCGGGCAAAATCACTTAAGAATGCCTTGGTTCTGGAATAGGTGTGTGGCTGGAAAACGCAGATAATCCGTCCGTGTGGATAATTCCGGGCTGCGGTTAATGTAGCAGCTACTTCGGTCGGATGATGTGCATAATCATCGATAACGGTGATACCGTTCTTTGTTCCTTTGTATTCAAAACGACGTTTGGTGCCGCCAAACTGAAGCAGTCCCTTTTTGATAACATCCAAAGGAAGACCGAGATTTAAGCAAAGTGCAATGGCAGCCAGTGAATTGGAGACATTATGCCTGCCTGGAACGCTTAAGGAAACGGTTCCTAAGTCTTCGGTTTTGTGCATCAGAGTATATGTGCCGCAGGCATGGTCATTATAAGTAATATTTTTAGCATAAAAGTCATCGTTTTCGCATAAACCATAAGTAGTGACGCTACAGGACAAATTGTTGGTAATCTGATCTAAAGCTGCAATCTGGCCATTGATGATTAATACACCATCAGGTGCAGTATTTCCGGCAAATTCATGGAAAGAACGGCGGATATCATCGATATCTTTGAAGAAGTCGAGATGCTCAGCTTCCACACTGGTGATGATACTGTATTTCGGATGAAAATGCAGGAAACTGTTGGTATATTCGCAGGCCTCGGTAATGAATACTTCTGAACCACCTACGCGGATATTTCCACCGATTGCTTCTAAGATACCACCAACACTGATTGTAGGGTCAGCCTTTGCAACAAGAAGAATCTGTGAAATCATGGATGTGGTAGTGGTTTTTCCATGGGTACCGGCAACTGCAATGGATTTCTCATAGTTATCCATAATCTGTCCAAGCAGTTCTGCACGGGAAAGCATTGGAATACCGGCATCTACGGCTGCTTTAAATTCCTCATTGTCCTCGCGGATGGCAGCAGTATAGACAACCAGTGCAGGACGGATGGATAAGTTAGATGCTTTCTGGCCAATGTAAATGGTTGCGCCTTTTTTGGCAAGGCTGTCGGTAAGCGCAGACTGCTTTGCATCAGAACCGGAAATGGTAAAACCTTCTTCCAGCAAGATTTCTGCAAGACCACTCATACTGATACCGCCAATACCGATAAAATGTACATGAATAGGTTCTTCAAAATTTAATGAATACATAATTCTTTACCTGCCTGACTTATAATTTCGTTTCTTGAGAAAAGATTTCTTCCTAATATTATAACCATATGCAGGGAATTTGCAAATCTATTTTGTCTGTCAGGAAAAAAGAATGCAAAATAATGGAGGTGATTTTGTAAAAATGACAAGAAATGTTCAAAAATTGTCTAAAATGACTAAAATATGCGAAAAAAGATAAAATAATTATACAGAATGCTGTACAACATATGGGCAGTGTGTTATACTTTTGTTATACCAAAATGACCTGATTTTATGACGAGAGGTGAATGACGTGATTAAGAAAGAAATGATAGCCATGCTTTTGGCGGGCGGACAAGGAAGCCGTCTTG
>ENA-OPTX01000244-OPTX01000244.1-human-gut-metagenome-genome-assembly--contig:-NODE-244-length-39804-cov-6.593072_pt1 | contig 39804 bp, 42 predicted proteins | sample MGYA00241465_ERZ501922 | MGnify/ENA primary metagenome ERZ501922 (study PRJEB25962, sample SAMEA2042399) | human gut metagenome | biome: human gut; feature: human-associated habitat; material: faeces...
GATAGTGGCTCTGCAAGCCATGCGGATTTTCATTCGCATCTTCTGCCCCTTAAATGTAAGGAAGATATGGCAGAGAAGCAGGATATAGCAATGAACCAGTTTCCGGTAGTCACAAGTATGAAGTATGTGTATGGGGAAAAAACAGATAGTGGGCAAGCTAAGATGGAGCTTCCCTCATTAAGTGCATTACTGTCTATTAAGGGAATTGGAATCACATCTTTAAACGATTTGAATGAAGCATACAAGGTTTTAAATGAAGGTTTAAGTGTTGTTTATATAGGAAAGACAGAAAATTCACCGATAGAATATGGTGTTTGTATTCATGTGCAGCGTTCATCTAAAGGAGATGCCAGTGGTAGCCAATTTATCTTTCAGATGGTAAGCGGAAGGCTCACGTATATCAGAGAAGGCTATAGCAGTGGGGATGCCATCCTTTATACTAATTGGAGGCAAATATAAATTACCTATAATAAAGCAATTTATTCATTCTACTTTTTCTGCCTTATCTTCTGCCCCTTAAATGTAAGAAAGATATGGCAGAGCAAGATATTAGAGAAGACCAGATGACTATAACTAATACAGTGGATTATGTAAGGGGATTGAAAGGTAAGGACAGCGTGCTTATGGCTATAAGTACGTTATTTTTAGATGTAATGAAAGAACGTGGTTATTTAACTTATAATTCTGAAGACGCAGTAAATAGCGCCATAATTCCCGGTTCATATTCCCACGGAGGCCCTATTATTGGAACAAGTGGCAAGCACGGTATATTATTGGTCTTGAAATCCAATACTTATATTGTTCAACTTGATTTTAATTTTGACAATAAGTTTTTCTTTCGATATTCATCGAATAATGGTTCTACCTGGAGCGATTGGAAGTCAGTAACTCTTACTTAATCTGGAGGATTCATTGTACCCTTCTATTTCTTGCCGAATCCTTTGCCCCTTAAATGTGAGAATATTATGGCAGAGAAGCAGGATATAGCAATGAACCAATTTCCGGTAGTCACTGACCTATCGTATGTGTATGGTGAGAAAAGCAACAACCAGAATAAGATTGCTGTGGAAGATTTGGCGAAACAAATGGGTATATATAAAAACAAATGGGATTCTAATAAAGGAGATTTGTTGGAAATAAAAGTTCCATATTCTATTTTCATGATAGGAGATTCCTCTACTGGAGGACATATAATGGGAATATTTGCCAACGGTGTTATAGTCCTTAGCAGTAATAGGGATTACTCTACAGAAAAAGACAAAGAAGATTCAGTTAATATCTATAAAAAAGATGAATACAACATTGTCATACAAAATAATTCTTATGATGGAAGGACTATAAGAATGGTATTTCTATCTTCATTTATTATATAATAGATATTCTTTGTTGACTTCTCTTTATTTTCTGTTTTATAATTTCTGCCGAATCCTTTGCCCCTTAAATGTACAGAAGTATGGCAGAACAAGATATTAAAGAAAATGAGATGACTTCAGTAAGTAGTGTGGACTATGTGCGAGGCTTGAAAGGTAAGGACAGCGTGCTTATCGCTCCCGGTGATTTGTTGAGTGCACTGTTTAAATATAGAGGTTCAATTAATGACGCTAATATTGCAACGAATACTGGTTATTATAGAATAAATAGCGGCATTCAGAACATGCCATATGATGGTTTTGGAATCTTGTTGGTGTTTAAAGCCCTCGATTACATATTACAGATATACAGTGGAGGTTCGAGAATTTTAGTGAGGAAAGCCAGTGGTGATAATGTTAGTTGGGGAGACTGGAGGTCAGTAACTCTTACCTAATCTGGAGGATTAATTGCACCCTTCTATTTCTTGCCGAATCCTTTGCCCATTAAACGTACAAGGTATGGCAGATAAGCAAGATATTAAGGAAAACGAGATGAGTGGTGGAACACCTGCAAGATTACGTGGGCTGGCGGCAAACGGCAACAGTATATCACCAACATTGGAAGAAGTGATGAACGCAATGGGAATATATACCTATAGATTCACGTTGGCAGCAGGTGAAGAAAAAGACCTTGGCGACTTGGGATATGGTATGTATTTACTTTCATCTCCCAACAATGCAACAACTGCTATGTTTGTTTGTGGTGCCTATTCAAATGGTTTTGTGTCAGATGCAGGCAGAAATCGTTACTGTGATTATACAGATGGGACTAAGCCCATTGTTTTCGGACGAAAAACAGTAAATGGTAGCTTCTTCCTCAAAAACAACGATGGAAATTCAGTTTCCTTATTTTTAAAAAGGATTAGCTATATCTAAAGTAAAAATAATTGTTTAATTGTAGCCCCCAACTTGTTTCATGTTTTTTTCTCGCCATAGTTCTTGCCCCTTAAATGTAAAGAGTATGGCAGGTGATGATATAGCAATGAATCAGTTCCAAGTGGTGACTGATGCAGCATACATATATGCGGAAGCAGCGAATGGTAGTCAGGTGAAAATAAAGAAGAGTGATTTTATTGATATTGTAAAAAGATATATTACCTCTGTTAGATTTGCAGGTGGCATACCAGACTCAGATTTAAATAGCATATACAAAAACGAAGAGTCTGGAATATCCATATATAATATTAGTGCGGCGATTTCAAATTCTCCTGCGACCTATTCATTCTGTATTAATATACAGAGGTCAGGGAAAGGCGATGTTACTGCTTCCCAAAGAATTTTACAAATTGTTCCAGATGATAATTTGGTTAATTTACGAACGGGGAAAGGTGATGGAGAAAAGATTGTTTATACGTCGTGGAGGCGAATATAAATTACCAATTTTAGCAGCTTGATTTACCTCTTTCATTTCTTATCCAATCTCTTACCCGTTCCGGCCATATCGGTCAGAACGGGTTTAATTATGTCAATATATTTGCTTCCACTCTCCCCATTGGTACGCACCTGCCGCACTTTTCCTCCCAATTAGCATGAACCCAGTTAGGTCATAACTATAAGCTATTATTGTCACTACATTTAATCCATAGCTACCCCCATCAATACGAGATATTATCTCAGCTGTTCCGTAAAAAGGAACAATTCCATCAGGGCCATTTAAAGTTCCTGATGTCTCCGTATTGACTTCGTATAAGTAAGACCCCGCTTTTGGAAAATTGGCAGGGTCTTTAAAATCTCCATTAAAACCCATTTTGGGAGTGATATGCACCAAATCATCCTTCTTAATCAACACACTATCTTTCCCTTTCAAGCCTCGCACATAATCTACACTGCTGACTACAGTCATCTGGTCTTCCCTAATATCTTGTTCTGCCATATTCTTACATTTAAGGGGCAGAAGATAGGGTAAGAAATGAAAGGAGCAAATTATGTCGCCAAATTAGGTAAGCGTAATTGACTTCCATTCGGTCCACTTGTCCCAATTTCCCGTATTATATACTCGCGAACGAGTATATAACTCCCCATTTCGTGAATTTATTAGAATTTGGGAAGCCATATCATTTTCCGCGTAATGCAACAATAGCCCCGATATGTTTTTTGGTGAATTCTCTGCAAAGGCAGAATAATATATTCCATTTTCTGAAATAGTATTAAGGTCTTTACCTGAGCCCAGAAGTCCTTTATATGCAAAAACACTTGTGAATAAATCACTCTTCTTAATCTTCACTTGGCTGCCATTCGCTGTTTCTCCATAGATGTATTCTACATCTGTCACCACTTGGAACTGGTTCATCGCTATATCTTGCTTCTCTGCCATAACATTGCATATTTAAGGGGCGATTGAATTCTGTTTTGGTAAGGCTAATGATTAAAGTTATCTTCACCACAAAAATGATTTACGCATACATTCGTGTTTCAACAGATAAGCAAACGGTTGAGAATCAGAAATTCGAGATAGAGAAATTTTGTAAGGTAAGAGAACTGCAAATAGACAAATGGGTGTCGGAAATCATATCCGGAACCAAGTCTGCAAAAGAACGGAAGCTTGGCACCTTACTAAAGAAGCTCAAGAAGGGCGATACCCTTATTTGCTCTGAAATTAGCCGGCTGGGGCGTCGATTAATGGAAGTCATGTCTATTTTAAACACTCTTATGCAAAAAAATATCACGGTTCTAACCGTAAAAGAAAAATATGAATTGGGCAATAACATTCAATCTCAAATACTTGCTTTCGCCTTCTCCCTATCTGCCCAGATAGAACGTGATTTGATAAGCCAGCGGACGAGAGAAGGTCTTGCCAGGCGTGTTGCCGAAGGGCAGAAGCTTGGCCGACATAAGGGTGGTCACAACTCACATTACAAGCTGACAGGTAAAGAAGGATTGATTAAAACTATGCTTGAATACGGATATTCTAAAGCTGCCATTTGTAGAAAATTGAAATGCAATCCTAAAACATTGGATGACCATTTAAAAAGGATGCAATAAGTAATGGGATTTCAAATATAAATTCCTATATTTGCTTATAGAAATGCATATAAACACCAAGAGCTTGGTGGCAACTTACGTTGTCATCGAGCTCTTTTTTTATGTCCTTTTTCGAGGCTGTGGAAGCAATTACTTTTGCTGTCACGGAATGTCAGTGGAAAATTGTAATTCAACAACTTGTTTGATTTCGTCTGATGTACATTTGTGCGGTGTCGGACAAAGATATGGTTATTAGTAGATTATTAAATGAATTGGTGAAATGGATATGAATGATTGGGTTATGTTGGTGACCGCACTCGGTGGCATCGAGGGCATCAAGCAGCTTATCAAGTGGTGGATGTCCCGTAAGACCAACGCGCGTATTGAGGACGCACATGCGGATGTCGAGGAGTTCAAGGCATTACGGGAGTACAACGAGTTCCTTCAGAAGCAGCTTTCGGAGAAGGAACAGCGGTTTGTGGAGCAGACTGACCGGCTCCGTAAGGCACAGGATGAGCTGTTTACACTGAAGGAGACTAATTCTGACCTGAAACTGGAACTGGCACTGAAACGGTGTGAGAGAAAGAAGTGCGGTGATAGAGAACCGCAAAATGGGTATTAATTGAATAAGGAGGAAAATTGAAATGGCGAATGTGTATAAATTAGCGCCGTGGATTCTCAAATGGGAAGGCGGTTTCGTGAATGACCCGGCAGACCTTGGAGGTGCTACGAATATGGGTGTGACTATCGGTACGTGGAAGTCATGCGGCTATGACAAGGACGGTGACGGTGATATAGACGTGGATGACCTGCATCTGCTTACCCGTGAGGATGTCGTTAAACGGGTGCTCAAGCCGCATTATTGGGACAGATGGAAAGCAGATTTGATAACAAGCCAGTCCGTAGCAAATATCCTTGTCGATTGGGTGTGGGCATCCGGTGCACACGGAATAAAGATTCCTCAACGTTTGCTTGGTGTTACTGTGGATGGAATAGTAGGTCCTAAGACACTTGCTGCGGTGAATGCCAGGAACCCGCGTGAGTTGTTCGACATGATTAAGATTGCACGGTTCGATTTCATCGAGGATATATGCCGTTCTCGTCCGGCGAACAATAAATTCAAACGGGGGTGGATGAACCGTATAAACGATTTAAGGTTCGAGGAATGAAAAAGTTACCGTGGATATTAATTGTATTGCTGGTGATTGCTTGTGTGGCAGCTTGGTTTCGTTCGCATGAGCCTCCGGCAGAAGTTCGTGTAGAGACGAAGATTAAGACGGTTGTCAAGGTAGATACGATGCTTATCTCTGCGCCGATGGCTGTGTTCTGGCGTTTCGTGCCGGATGATACGACACGGATAGGTGATACACTGCTTAGGCGTAAACAAGTAGTATATAGAGACAGTTCGTATCGTGCGGTAGTGAGCGGATATGTAGACCCTCGGCTGGATAGTTTGCAGGTATTTCCTAAGACGGTATATCAGACAGAGACGAATGATATATACCATCCGGTGGTTGTTAAGTCGAAGAAAAAGCGGTGGGGATTTGGTTTGCAGGCAGGGTATGGCTATCCGGGTGGTTTTTATGTCGGTGGTGGGGTGAGTTATAATTTGTTTATGTGGTAGGAAAACTATACCTTTGTTGCTGTAGTAGTTTTACTTATCATTTTTTGATAAGTGGCCCCGGCTTCCGTCGGGGCTTTTCATATTTATAAAAGAAACGGTATTTGCTTGTTTCAATGAAAACGGAATTGATAGAGAATATAGGTTTTACAGAGGAGGAATACAATGCCAGGACTTTGGGTGAGGATGTTGCCTCCTTTGATGAATTCATAAATGCGATAGTCGCATTTGTGGAAGAAAGTGGCGGCAGTCTGGAGGATGCCGTTGATATGGCGAACGACGCGTATTTTCAATTATAAATGATTATATAAAGTAGCTATGGCAGAAGAAAGTAAATATGCTTACGACGAGGAATCCGTCAAGGCAATAATCGATTGGGCACAAACAGCCCAATTGCCCAAGGAGGTGACATTAAGTGAGGCAGAACATATTTTTGATACCTCCATGTATGTTAATGCGAATATCTGCGATATTAAGCAGCATTACCCGGATGCATTCTATAACCCGGCTATTGACCGGTTATATAGGTTGAAGGAGCATATGGAAGATAATATGTAGGACTGTAGGAGTGTAGGAGACCAATATTAGCCTCCTACATTATTTATTATCTACATATCGGGAAAATCCTCTTGTATCAAGGAGCTTTTTACCCCGAATCTTTTTTGCAAGTATCTCTCTGTAGTAGTAATTGATTTATGCCTGAAGTGCTTTTGGATTTCCCATGTATTAACTCCTGCATTGACCAGTTTTACTCCACCGGTATGTTTGAAGCTGTAAAGCTTGTATCTTTTGCTTAATCCCAGTTTATCCCTGATTCTGTCAAATCTATATCTGAAGGTGTTTTTTCCAAGCTTGTATTTTCCAGGCTGGCCGTCTCGAGAGAAAAGATACCAGTCTTCCGGATAGTTGCCTATCTTCAGCAGGTCATCAAGAGCTTCATAAAGCTGCCTTGGCATGTTGACTGTTTCTGTCAGTCCGTTCTTGCTGATATCTTGACGGATGGTAATGGATGCTGTCTCCAGGTTGATGTCACGTATCTGCAGATACAAGCATTCTTTCGGACGGATTGCACAATAGTATTCAAGCTGACATAATAGCAGGAGTTGCGGGTCGTGCTCTCTCATATAGTCAATCAATATATTTCGGATTTTGTCTGGAATTGGGCTTGCCGCTTCGTCTCTTTTCTCACCAAGATTAGGTATATTGGTGACTGGATTGGCTACAACAAGCTTTTTGTGTAGTAAGTAATCGAAAAAAGTATGCAATAACTGCTTGTATTTCAATACTGTCCTGCGACTGACATGTCCAGTTTCGACTATGTGATAAAAAAACTTGTGTATATGTTCTTCTGATATTACACGCACGTTCTTGTTTGCCAAGCACCCTGCTTCCACCCATTCACAGAAGATCCTCAGTTTGGAACAGTAAGTCTGATAGGAGGAATGCGCAAGTTCGGCTTTTTTCAGTTGGAGGAATTCTGAAATGTGCACTCTGATACTGACGGCACCCCTGCTGTCATTGCCCCATCTGTTGACCATGGCCTGATACATGAGCTCGTCTTGATAGGTAACATGGTTTTCAGCGAACGGATCCTCTCCACTGTTGAGTTTGTTTTTGATTGTAGAAATCACTTTCTCGGCATGGGCACGCCTGGCACTTTCCGTTGCCAGTTCCGCAAAGCCTTCATAATGCCGGAACCGCTTCATCTCCCCGGTTTGTGGATCCCTCAAGGAATATTCCACATACCATTTTTTTGTTAGATCTCCGCCACAATCCTTTAGCTTGGGCAGGATAAATACTGATTTCTTTCTTGCCATTTTTGCTGTTTTTTGAATTAAGGGTGATGATTTACTAACTCAATAGACAGTTAAATAGACAGTTATTCTTGTTGGACGCTTCCATATACAAAAATAAGTTGTTGAAAATCAACAACTTATTTATTTAAGTCGGGGTAGCGGGATTCGAACCCACGACCCCCTGCTCCCAAAGCAGGTGCGCTAACCGGACTGCGCTACACCCCGAATACTTTACTTCTGAAAAGCGATTGCAAAGGTAAAAACAATTCTGATACCAACCAAACATTTAGGCAAGTTTTATGCAATTAAAATTACATTTTCAGATAGAAATCCTTCGTTAAAGCTACATATTCAGGGGTAAACTCATTGTGATTCACCTCAATACAGAGTTTCTCTTCTCTACACTCTTTTGCTTCAAAACCAAAGTTCAGCAATACCCGTCTGCACGGTTTTCCGGGCTTGGTGAAGACTTGCACACGATGCAATGGAAACAACTTATGGTTCCAAGCTGTATCCACAACCGTTTTTTCAGCTTCCGCTGGAATAATGATGCTTACGACTCCTTGCTCTTCAAGCAAAGATGCCGAACGATGAAACAGTAAATCGTAATTCAAATTGCCCGCATGCCGTGCTGTGCACCTTTGTTCGTCAGGACATTTCAACGCATCTATAAAATAGGGAGGATTGGAAACGATGAGGTCAAATCTGTTTTCCGGCTGATAATCTCGGAAATCATGACATATGACCTCTACTCTATCGGCCCATGGAGAGTGAGATACATTTTCTGTGGCTTGTCCGGCTGCAGCCGCATCTATCTCGATTGCAGTAATCCGGGCATGCGGATTCCTTTGCGCTAACTGTAAGGCTATTAATCCGGTACCGGTTCCAACGTCCAGTATACGCTTTGCTTTGTCTGCCGGGGCCCATGCCCCAAGTAGTACACCATCTGTGCCGACCTTCATGGCGCATTTATCATGAAATATGGTAAATTGTTTAAACTTAAAAGATGATTTTGGCATGTTTATCTTCTTTAATTGGGCTCAAAAATAATCAAAGCCTGCATATTTGTCATAAAATTGGCACTGTTTTTGTCTTTTTAAAGGGTGAAGAACGTTTATTTATGAAGAAATAGCTTAACTTTGCAGGCGCTTTATTGGCCTGCCAATATGACATAAACTAAAAAGAAAGAAATGAAGAAAAGAAATTACCTGAGTGATGTCGAAGATAGAAGCGGAAACGCTTTCTCTGTAATTGCTGATTTTGAGGGGAATGAAGAACAATTGATGGACATTGAGGTAGAAGAGGTTTTACCGATATTGCCTCTCCGAAATATGGTATTGTTCCCTGGGGTGTTTATGCCGGTATCTGTAGGAAGAAAATCTTCCCTCAAATTGGTGCGTGAAGCAGAAAAGAAAAATTCTTATATAGCTGTTGTATGCCAAAAGGTGGCTGAAACAGAGACACCTCTGTTTGAGGATTTACATACCATCGGTACAGTTGCCAAGATAGTACGTGTGCTTGAAATGCCAGACCAGACAACTACAGTCATTCTGCAAGGCTCCAAACGTATGGAACTGAAGGAGATTACGGATACGACTCCTTATCTGAAGGGACGGATAGCTACGCTGAATGAAGAACTTCCGGAGAAGAATGACAAGGAATTCCATGCATTGGTAGAGGCGTGTAAAGACTTGACAGTACGCTACATCAAGTCATCCGATATGTTTCCGCAGGATTCGGCATTTGCCATCAAGAACATTACCAATCCAATGTTTTTGGTAGACTTTATCTGTACGAACCTGCCACTCAAGAAAGACGAAAAGATAGAACTGCTCCGTATCGACTCTTTGCGGGCGCGTACCTACCGCCTGCTTGAGATTCTGAATCGTGAAGTGCAGCTTGCCGAAATCAAAGAGTCTATCCAGATGCGTGCACGTGAGGATATAGACCAGCAGCAGCGTGAGTATTTCCTGCAGCAGCAGATTAAAACCATTCAGGATGAGCTGGGTGGCGGCGGTCAAGAGCAGGAAATAGAGGAGATGCGTAAGAAGGCGGAGACCATCAAATGGAATGATGAGGTGAAGGCTACGTTCCTGAAAGAGGTGGATAAGTTGGAACGTACCCATCCCCAGTCTCCCGACTATAGCGTGCAGCTGAACTATCTGCAGACGATGCTTAGTTTACCGTGGGGCATTTATACGACGGATAATCTGAGCCTTGTCAATGCAGAAAAGACACTGAACAAAGACCATTATGGTTTGGAGAAGGTGAAGGAACGCATTCTGGAACATCTTGCTGTATTAAAGCTGAAGGGCGATATGAAGTCCCCCATCATCTGTCTGTATGGCCCTCCAGGTGTGGGAAAAACCTCTTTGGGGCGTTCCATTGCTGCCGCTTTGAAGCGTAAGTATATCCGTATGTCGCTGGGAGGCGTGCATGATGAAGCTGAGATTCGCGGTCATCGTAAAACCTATATCGGTGCCATGCCGGGACGGATTATCAAGAATCTGATAAAGGCAGGCTCCTCCAATCCGGTATTTATTCTGGATGAAATAGACAAGGTGAGTGCTGACCGCCAGGGAGACCCCTCCTCTGCCCTCCTCGAAGTGCTCGACCCGGAACAGAACACTACATTCCATGATAACTTTCTGGATGTGGACTATGATTTGTCTAAAGTGATGTTCATCGCTACTGCCAATAATCTGAATACCATCCCCGGACCGTTGCTGGACCGTATGGAGCTGATTGAGGTAAGCGGCTATATCACGGAAGAAAAGATTGAGATTGCCCGCCGCCATCTGGTTCCGAAGGAATTGGAGGCAAACGGTATGAAAAAGAATGATATCAAGATTCCGAAGAACACACTGGAAGCCATTATAGAGAATTATACCCGTGAGAGCGGCGTGCGCGAACTGGAAAAGAAAATCGGAAAGATACTCCGTAAATCTGCACGCCAATATGCTACGGACGGTTATTTTGCGAAGACCGAAATAAAACCGGGAGACTTGTATGAATTCCTGGGTGCACCCGAATATACCCGGGACAAGTATCAGGGTAATGAGTATGCAGGGGTGGTGACCGGTCTGGCGTGGACTGCCGTAGGTGGTGAAATACTTTTCGTGGAAACCAGCCTGAGCCGTGGCAAGGGTGGACGTTTGACATTGACCGGCAATTTGGGTGATGTAATGAAAGAGTCGGCCATGCTGGCATTGGAATACATCAAGGCGCATGCCTCCCTGCTGAATCTTGACGAAGAGATTTTTGATAACTGGAACATCCATGTCCATGTGCCCGAAGGCGCCATTCCGAAAGACGGTCCGTCTGCCGGTATCACGATGGCTACCTCCCTCGCTTCTGCCCTCACCCAGAAAAAGGTGAAGGCCAATCTTGCCATGACGGGAGAGATAACACTTCGCGGTAAGGTACTTCCGGTAGGAGGCATCAAGGAGAAGATACTGGCTGCCAAGCGTGCCGGTATCAAGGAGATTATCTTGAGCGACGAGAACCGCAAGAATATAGAAGAGATACAGGATATATATCTGAAAGGACTGACTTTCCACTATGTGAAAGATATTAAGGAAGTGTTTGCCATTGCGCTGACTGATGAAAAAGTAGCCGATGCCATCGACTTGTCCGTAAAGAAAGAAAAGACCGAAAAGAAAGAGGAATGACATTCGAGTTACAATATACAGACAGCAAGACCAATGCACGTGCCGGACTGATTACTACTGACCACGGGCAGATTGAGACACCTATCTTTATGCCGGTAGGTACAGTGGGAACAGTGAAAGGCGTGCATCTGCCTGAGCTGAAAGAGGATATAAAGGCGCAGATTATATTGGGTAATACCTATCATCTTTATCTGCGTCCGGGACTGGAAGTGATAGAGAAAGCCGGTGGACTGCATAAGTTCAACGGCTTTGACCGTCCTATGCTGACAGACAGCGGCGGTTTCCAGGTATTCTCGTTGTCCGGTATCCGCAAGTTGCGCGAAGAAGGTGCGGAATTCCGTTCACACATCGACGGTAGCAAGCATATCTTTACACCGGAGAAGGTGATGGATATAGAACGGACTATCGGTGCAGACATCATGATGGCCTTTGATGAATGTCCTCCGGGGGATTCGGACTACGAATATGCCAAAAAATCACTGGGATTGACACATCGCTGGCTGGACCGTTGTATCAAGCGTTTCAACGAAACAGAACCGAAGTACGGTTATCAGCAATCCTTATTCCCCATTGTGCAGGGTTGCGTCTATCGCGACCTCCGCGAGCAGTCGGCAGAGTTTGTTGCCTCTAAAGGTGCTGACGGTAATGCCATTGGTGGTCTGGCTGTGGGCGAGCCTGTAGACAAGATGTACGAGATGATTGAGCTGGTGAACGGTATTCTTCCCAAAGACAAGCCTCGCTATCTGATGGGAGTCGGGACCCCGGTAAACATTCTAGAGGGCATTGAACGCGGTGTCGATATGTTCGACTGTGTGATGCCTACCCGCAACGGACGCAACGGCATGTTGTTTACCAAGGACGGCATCATGAACATGCGCAACAAAAAATGGGAAATGGATTTCTCTCCCATTGAAGCAGACGGTGCCTCCTACGTAGATACCATGTACAGCAAGGCATACTTGCGCCATCTGTTCCATGCACAAGAGCTGCTTGCCATGCAGATAGCATCTATCCACAACTTGGCTTTCTATCTGTGGCTGGCAGGCGAGGCACGTAAGCATATCATTGCAGGCGACTTTGCTACCTGGAAACCGATGATGGTGAAACGCGTATCGACAAGATTATGAGAAAAATGAACCGGAGGATATGGAAGAATATAAAGCTGCCGAGAGGTAAATTCCTGAAGCGGCTGGACTGGTACATCATTAAGAAGTTCTTGGGTACGTATGTCTTTGCCATTGCATTGATTATCTCCATTGCGGTGGTGTTCGACTTCAACGAGAAGATGGACCGTTTCATGTCTCATGAAGCGCCGTGGAATGCTATTGTCTTTGATTATTATCTGAACTTCATCCCCTACTTTGCCAACTTGTTCAGTCCGCTGTTCGTGTTTATCGCCGTAATCTTCTTTACTTCCAAACTGGCGGAGAACTCGGAAATTATTGCCATGTTCTCTACGGGAATGAGCTTCAAGCGTATGTTGCGTCCTTACATGGTGTCTGCAGCAATCATTGCGGTAGTAACATTCTGCCTCGGGTCCTATGTCATTCCCAAAGGCAGTGTGACACGTATCAATTTTGAGGACAAGTACTACAAACCCCGTAAGGCGAATACGGCACGGAACATCCAGCTGGAAGTGGATTCGGGGGTAATTGCCTATATCGAACGTTTTGAAGACTACAGCAAGACCGGTTATCGCTTTTCTTTGGACAAGTTCAATGACAAGCAACTGGTCTCCCACCTTACAGCCCGTTCCATTACCTACGACACGACGGCCGTGCATAAGTGGAAAATCAAGGATTATATGATTCGCCAGATGGATGGCATGAAGGAGAGTATCACGAAGGGTGACCGCATAGACACTACCCTTTTTATGGAGCCTGCCGACTTCCTGATTATGAAGAACCAGCAGGAGATGTTGACCAGCCCTCAGCTAAGCGAGTACATCAACAGGCAGCGGCAACGCGGCTTTGCCAACATTAAGGAATTTGAGATAGAGTACCACAAACGCATTGCCATGTCGTTTGCCTCCTTTATCCTGACGCTGATTGGAGTGTCTTTGTCTTCCAAGAAAACGAAAGGTGGAATGGGATTGCATTTAGGTATAGGCTTGGCATTGAGTTTCTCTTATATTCTGTTTCAGACCATTGCTTCCACATTTGCCGTGAACGGCAACATGCCTCCGGTCATCGCTGTGTGGATACCGAATATAATGTATGCCTTCATTGCATTCTATCTATATAGGAAAGCGCCGAAATAAGCATTCTAAACCTCTACTTCAGCTTGCTCAAGTTGAGGTTTGGCGTACTAAAGCAGAGGTTTAGGATGTTTGTCTCTGGAAGCCCATTAAAATAAGAAGCCCCTCCCACTTTTGCGTTGTACAAGTGCGGGAGGGGCTTTTTGTTGTATTCATTTTCCTCTTTTGTTCTGTTCCCTTTTTTGCCGGAAAGAGACGTCGGTTTCTAGGGAACACCCTCACTTTCGTCTTACAGGTTTTTTAAGTTGCTGTTGTATGCACCGGGCATCAGCAAGCTTAATTCAAGTAAGCGGAAAGTTCTGCAGCAGAGATGTTTTTGGCAATAATTACACCATTATCATCCAGTAAATAGTTAGTGAATCCGCGGCCTAAGCGATATTTCTTAAAGAGGCCGGAATATTCGCCTTTAGTTTCCACGAAACAAGTGGGCGTAACTATTTGGTCCTTACGGATGGTTTCTTCAAAGATTGACTGATACTCATCGAATGAAACTGAAACCATCTTCACATTGTTGCGGGCAGTAGAGCGAAGCGCATTGCTCAAACTTGCGTTTTGCATCCGGGACTGCGCGTCGTAACTTGCCCAAAAACTGAGCAATACATACTTTCCTTTCAAGTCTGAAAGTTCGGTTTGGGATTGCTCTGCCGACATGGTTTGGATTTTGAAATCCGGGGCCATGTCACCCACATTCAAACCTCCGGTAGGTTTGTCTTTTTCTACAAAAGAAGTCAAGGAACTTATTAGTAATACAACAAAAATCCATTTTGCATATTTCATGCGGCACGGTTTTGGTTAATACTATCCGGGACTGTCCTTCAACAGTGATTTCTTCCCGGAACATCGTCTTGTCAAAGCCTTGAATAGTGATAAAGATACTGATAATCAAAGCTTTTAATTCTGAAATCGGGTGCAAAGGTAAGTAATTCCTAAACAAACTTCCAAATAAACAAGCATTTTTCTTACTTTTTAAAGTCATATTTTTATGTTATTTAGCATAAATAGCGGGAATTTTCCTTACTTTTGTAGCCTATTATTCTATCAAAAAGATGACTTATGCAACCATTGAACACTGAACTCATCCTGATACGTATTACGGGTGAAGACCGTCCGGGACTGACAGCTTCCGTAACGGAAATTCTGGCTAAATACGATGCTACCATTCTGGATATTGGCCAGGCAGATATTCACAATACTCTTTCGTTGGGCATTTTGTGCAAGACGGAAGAACAACACTCGGGGTTCATTATGAAGGAACTGCTTTTCAAGGCTTCCTCCCTGGGAGTGACTGTCCGTTTCTACCCCATTACTACCAAAGAGTACGAGGATTGGGTGAATATGCAGGGAAAGAACCGCTATATTCTTACTTTATTGGGGCGTAAGTTGTCTGCCCGTCAAATATCTGCCGTTACCCGTATTCTTGCAGAGCAAGGCATGAATATCGATGCCATCAAGCGCCTTACAGGGCGTATCCCGCTGGACGAATGCGAATCGCGTACACGCGCCTGCATCGAATTTTCCGTTCGTGGCACTCCGAAAGACCGTATTGCCATGCAAGAGCAGTTGATGAAACTGGCAACCGAACTGGAAATGGATTTCTCTTTCCAGTTGGACAATATGTACCGCCGGATGCGCCGCCTCATTTGCTTCGATATGGACTCTACGCTGATTGAAACAGAAGTAATTGATGAATTGGCCATACGTGCGGGTGTGGGCGACCAGGTGAAGGCCATTACCGAACGTGCCATGCGTGGTGAGATAGATTTCATTGAGAGCTTTCGCGAACGAGTGGCTTTGCTGAAAGGATTGGATGAGTCCGTGATGCAGGAAATTGCAGAAAATCTTCCCATTACGGAAGGTGTGGATCGCCTGATGTATGTTTTGAAGAAATACGGTTACAAGATAGCTATTCTTTCGGGAGGGTTTACCTACTTCGGGCAGTACCTCCAGAAGAAGTACGGTATAGACTATGTGTATGCCAACGAGCTGGAAATAGAGGATGGCAAACTGACCGGCCGCTATCTCGGTGATGTAGTCGACGGTAAGCGTAAGGCAGAGTTGCTGCGTTTGATAGCTCAGGTGGAGAAAGTGGATATTGCGCAGACTATTGCTGTAGGCGACGGTGCCAACGACCTGCCCATGCTGGGAATTGCCGGCCTTGGAATCGCTTTCCATGCAAAGCCCAAAGTAGTTGCCAATGCCAAGCAATCCATCAACACCATTGGTTTGGACGGGGTACTTTACTTCTTAGGTTTCAAGGATTCATACATTGATATCCATTAATTCATTAGTACATTCAAAAAAAAGTCCTATCTTTGTGCTCAAATTTAAAAGAGATACATGAAGTTTTCAGAACTACATTTGAATGGCAATGTGCTGGAGGCACTGGATGCCATGCGCTTTGAAGAGTGCACCCCCATACAAGAACAATCAATTCCCGTTATACTTGAAGGCCGAGATTTAATAGCGGTGGCACAAACCGGAACGGGAAAAACAGCTGCATATTTGTTGCCTATATTGAACAAGCTTTCAGAAGGTGGACACCCTGCCGATGCTATCAATTGCATTGTCATGGCTCCTACCCGTGAGTTGGCACAACAGATAGACCAGCAGATGGAGGGCTTCTCCTACTTCATGCCGGTTTCCAGTGTGGCAGTGTATGGCGGTAATGACGGAGTTCTGTTCGAACAGCAGAAAAGAGGTTTGACATTGGGTGCAGATGTTGTCATTGCCACTCCGGGACGTCTGATAGCCCACCTCAGTCTTGGCTATGTAGACCTTTCGCGTGTCTCTTATTTTATTTTGGATGAAGCAGACCGGATGCTGGATATGGGATTCTATGATGACATTATGCAGATTGTCAAGTTTCTCCCTAAAGAGCGGCAGACCATTATGTTCTCTGCTACCATGCCTGCCAAGATACAACAGTTGGCTGGCAACATTCTGAACAATCCCGCCGAAGTGAAGTTGGCGGTTTCCAAACCAGCGGAAAAGATTGTGCAGGCAGCCTATGTCTGCTACGAGAATCAGAAGCTGGGCATCATCCGTAGCCTCTTTGCAGAGGAGACGCCGGAACGCGTCATCATTTTTGCTTCTTCCAAACTGAAAGTGAAGGAAGTGACCAAAGCCTTGAAGCAGATGAAACTGAACGTTGGTGAAATGCACTCCGATTTAGAGCAGGCACAGCGCGAAGAAGTGATGTACGAATTCAAGACAGGACGTATCAATATCCTGGTAGCTACAGATATCGTTGCGAGAGGTATTGATATCGATGACATCCGTCTGGTGATAAACTATGACGTTCCCCACGACAGTGAAGATTATGTGCACCGTATCGGACGTACGGCGCGTGCCAATAATGACGGCGTAGCCATCACCTTCGTTTCCGAAAAGGAGCAAGGTAGCTTTAAGAATATCGAAAAATTCCTGGATAGGGACATCTATAAAATACCGGTTCCCGAAGAGCTGGGCGAAGCCCCCGAATACAAGCCGAGAGCATTTGACGGAGGAAGACGGGGCGGCCGTGGAAACGGACGTAAGCCAGGAGGAAACAAGAACGGCCGTAACAACAGTAAAGGTGGAAAGCCCAGAGCCAAACGTCCACAGAATGGCGGCGAGAAGAAATAAACATTGTGGTGAAGAAAAGAAATAGAAAAAGCGGATTTATTCCGCTTTTTCTATGTTCATTGTATTGTCAAAACCAATAATCATATTTACCAAATTGTATACGGAACTTTCGGGTATGCCGAGGGTTGCCTGATAATGGTACCCCTTACTATCCACACCCATGAAATTCATATCGGCAAGAATGGCCTGGTCCAGCATTTCGGCAGGGAATATATCCGCAAACATCTTTTTAGTGATGTCCTGGCCGTAAAGCATCTTCTTCCCTTCGTATACACAGATATGGATTACATTATCATAATACACATTGTCCACACTGATTCCATTTTCAGAATAGGAAGTCTTGAAAACCTTCATCTTTGAGGGGTTGATATATACATATCCCCTATACCTTGTATTCTTGTATATTACGATACTGTCTTTCTTTATCACTTCTGGAGTAGTGGAAATGACCTCTACTTCCCGGCTGGTGAAAACCAAAGAATCTTCCGCATTCTCTGATTTATGCAGTTTAATTACTTCGTCGGCCAGCGAGTGGAACCAGAAGCTGTATTCCGTTTGACGGTCTATCTTATAGGCCACCGGTTCATTACTGTATATGTAGATTGTATCGTGAACAACCTTGAAAGGTACGGGAGCGCTTTGCGGGTTGGCATAATATACCGTATCCCCTTCGATGCGCATCAACGGCATTTCTGTTTCATCGTTCACCCAGATGCCTTGCAACAGTTGTTTTGCAGTAAGGTCTTCCTTGACGGAAACCTCCCCGTTTTGTCTGTTGCTGCATGATGCCAATGAGACAACAAGTACAATGAGAATCGCACTTCTTTTTATTGTCATAACGTCCCTATTTATTTCTTTTCTTTTTTCTGCAACTTTATTTTCCGATGCAATGATATGTGAAACCTTGTTCTTCCATATCTTTCTTGTCGTAAATGTTACGTCCGTCCAATACCAACGGCTGTTCCATAGTTTTCTTGATGACTGCCCATGAAGGCAGGCGGAATTCTTTCCATTCGGTCACCAGCATCAGTGCATCTGCATCCAGCGCAGCATCATACATATCTGTTGCATAATAAATACTTTCTCCTATGCGACGCCGGCATTCGTTCATGGCAGCCGGGTCGTAGGCACGTACTTTACAACCGGCCTTCAGCAACTCGTCAATCAATACCAGAGCCGGGGCTTCACGCATGTCATCTGTTTCGGGTTTAAAGGCCAGCCCCCAAATGGCAATGGTCTTTCTCTCCAAATCATTATTGAAATGCTTCTGCAGCTTTTCGAATAAGATACTCTTCTGTTTCTCGTTCACCTCCTCTACTGCATGGAGTACGCGCATCTTGTAGCCGTTCAGTTCAGCCGTTTTAATCAGTGCCTTTACATCCTTAGGGAAGCATGAACCGCCGTAACCTATCCCCGGATAGAGGAACTTGCGTCCGATACGGGTATCCGAACCGATACCACTGCGCACCATGTTTACATCCGCTCCCACCAATTCGCACAAATTGGCAATGTCGTTCATGAAGCTGATACGGGTGGCAAGCATGGAGTTAGCTGCATACTTTGTCATTTCTGCAGAAGGGATGTCCATAAAGATGACACGGAAGTTGTTCAGCAGGAATGGTTTGTAGAGCTTGCTCATTATCTTCTTGGCTCGTTCGGACTCTACTCCCACCACTACACGGTCGGGACTCATAAAATCGTTGATAGCATTACCTTCTTTCAGAAACTCGGGATTCGAAGCGACATCGAAGTCAATGTTCATCCCTCTCTTATCAAGTTCTTCTTGAATGGTAGCCCGCACTTTTCTGGCAGTACCTACGGGAACGGTACTTTTGGTTACCACCAACACATATTTCTGCATATTGCGTCCAATGGTGCGGGCAACTTCCAGCACATAGCTCAAGTCGGCACTTCCATCCTCATCGGGTGGTGTACCTACGGCACTGAATACCACTTCCACCTCATTCAGACAACTCTCCAGAGACGTGGTGAATTGCAGGCGTCCTGCTTTCACATTCCGGCTAACCATTTCTTCCAGTCCATTTTCATAGATAGGAATAACACCCTTTTTCAGTGACTCTATCTTTTCACTGTTCGTGTCTACGCAAATAACGTTGACACCGATTTCCGCAAAGCAGGTTCCGGTTACCAAACCGACGTATCCTGTACCGACAATGGCTATTTTCATATTTTATTCATAATAGACCGCATCCTTGAACGATACGGCATGTCCGTCTTTATCTGATAATAGAAGCTGTTCCGTAGCAACGGGCCATTCAATACCGATGGCTTCGTCGTCAAAACGGATGGATGCCTCGGATTGTGGTGCGTATACGTTGTCTACCTTGTATGTAAAGACAGCTTCATCGCTCAGCACCAGAAAACCGTGGGCAAAACCACGCGGAATGAAGAATTGTCTTTTGTTCTCCTCACTTAGCTCCACACTGACATACTTTCCGAAAGTGGGAGAAGATTTTCTTAAGTCGACAGCCACGTCCAGCACTTTTCCCTTAATGACACGTACCAGTTTGGCCTGGCTGCAATCACCCTTCTGGTAATGAAGACCACGTAATACACCGAAAGAGGATTTGGACTCATTGTCCTGGATGAAGTGAACGTTTCCGACATGTGCACGGAACTCTTCTTCCTTAAATGCTTCCATAAAGTATCCGCGGGCATCATGGAATACTTTCGGCTCAATCAGCCATACGCCGTCAATCTCTGTTTGTATGTAGTTCATTTTCTTAAAATGTTTTATGTACTTTCAGTTGGAATCCAAAATTGTCTCCATATATCTCTCCCATATCCAATGCAAGGGACGCGTTGAAGCACCAGCCCTTCCATTTACGGGGAATATAGTAAAACGATGCAAAAGTAGAAAAATTTTCTAATATATCGGGTATTGGACGATGAGGAGTTCCCCAAGTTCTGTTGTGGGACAATTTTGCCACATATCTCCACTCACTGCTGATGTCGCCGCTCCATCCCAGATGCAGGGCCTTAACGCGATTGTACTTGAAACTCATATCGCCATCCTTATTATAGATAGGCGATGCTATCAACGGATTGGCTATCGCCATACCCCAATGTGCCCATCCTGGGTAGTAACCGTTGTTGTAGTAGTTGTCGGCTCCTCCGGTCTTACCTACTACAGAATTTTGCAAACCGTGCAGTGGACCGCTCATATTGGTAGTCTGGAGATATTCGATAACGATTCCGTTGATGGCTTGTCTATGGTTGGATTTATATTCCACACCCCATAAGCCATCCCAACCGTTGAGTTTGGCCATGGCGGAGAAGTCATCAAAATGATTGTCCAGATAGGCGCTGATGGAGAAATCTTCCTTAGGACGATAAGTCATTTTGATATATTCGCTACCCAGAAAATTGCCTTGGAAAGCCAGATGTTCACCTACCGGTCCGTCCTCACGCCCGTGGCCGGGGAAGAATACGCGTACGTAATCCTTCCATCCGTTGCCCAAGTCTCCCGATTCGGAACCTCCAATCTTGTATCCTCCGAATTGGGTGTCGAGGGTCATTCCGAGTTCCAGTTGCCATTTTCCTTTGGGTATACCGATACGCAGGAACCCTTCTTTATGATGGTATTTGATACTCTTGGTGTACCAGTATTTTTCTCCGACTTGCTCCCGCTGGTATTTGTTATCTGTAAACCATCCGTACGAGATTTCTCCTTTCAGGCCTAAACGGGGTAGCAACTGTACATACTCGGGTATGCCTATCTGTACTTGTGGGATGGGACGCGCATTACCCGACCAGGTCATGCCGCCACTGCTCAGCTCTTGATTCAGCAATGGAGAATTCTGTTCCCGGCTTCCGGCAAAGAATCCAAACCACTTGTAACGGATGTCTACGTAAGCCTGCTGTACAATGAAGGAGGTCGTGCTGAATCCGGCTGCTGCAACCAAATCCAGTGCTTCTTCAAACTTCCATTTTCCAAGTTGGTGTTTGTAGGATATTCCTCCACGTATGTAAGTATTGTTGTCGAGCGAAGTGAGTCCTTGCTGGTTGCTGACCTGCCAAAGAGGAGTATTGTCACCGGTATGCAGGGCTGCTCCATATTCTACGAATGAGGACAACTGCTGTGCCAGCATCGTGTTCTTTCCTATGAACAAGAAAACCATCAGACAGAAAATAATACGCATAATAGTCTTTTGTTAAGTGTTTAGGTTTGTATACTCTTGCGAGGGCAATTGTCCTTCTATTCTTGACGAGTATAGTTAAACGGTACAAAAGTAGAAATTTTTCCGGTAAAAATTCCTTCTCTTGCCAAAAAACCTTTTTCAAATACATTTTCAATGTGCAATGTTCATAATTTGTTGATAAGAAAAAAGCTCTGAAACTAGCGTATATCCGATATTTCCGCTACTTTTGTAGCATGATTGAATTAGCACAGCACATAGAAGTATTGTTATTGGAGAACGATTGTGTCATTGTTCCCGGTTTGGGAGGATTTGTAGCTCATTATACTCCGGCAATGAGAGTAGCGGAAGAGAATGTTTTTCTGCCCCCTACCCGTATTATCGGTTTCAATCCTCAACTGAAGATGAATGACGGCTTACTTGTACAATCCTATATGGCTGTCTATGATACTGATTTTTCTGATGCTACGCGGATTGTAGAAAAAGAAGTGGCGCATATATTCACTGCTCTCCATGAAGAAGGTAAGGTGGATTTGCCCAACATTGGCGAATTGCGTTACTCCATTCATGGTATTTATGACTTTGTTCCCTATGACCACAAGATAACCACTCCTTACTTATATGGGTTGGATAGTTTTGAAATGCAGGAACTGGCGGAACTGAAGAAACCGTACATGGAAAAGACCATCCGTTATTCTGTTCCAGTTGTGCCGGAAGACAAAAAGCGAAGGTTTGAGATTAAATTCAACCGTTCCTATTTGTCGAATGCGGTTGCCATGATTGCAGTGGTTGCCTTGTTTTTCTTTTTGTCTACACCGATAGAGAATACGGAAGTGGTTGAAGGAAATTATGCGCAATTACTTCCGAATGAACTTTTTGAGATGATAGAAAAGGAATCCCTTGCCATTAATCCGATTGTTGTTAGCCGGAAGGCCGACACTCCGAAAGCGTCGGCTCAAAAAAACACGGGGCAGAAGGCAAAGAAAAAGGTGGTTCCGGTTGCCGTAAGAGAGGTTAAGGTGGGCCAAGCTAACGCGCAGAATGCTCCGGTTGTTTCTCAGCCTAAGCAGCAGGCGGCAGAAGTGTCCTCTTCAACATCTGTAACAACAAAGAGTGAAATTCAAAAGACCACAGCAGGGACTGTCGCCCCGTCACTTGTCTCTGCACAGAAATACCACGTCATCATTGCCAGTGTAGGTACTGAGAAGGATGCCGAAGCAATGGCAAAGCAACTGATTGAAAAAGGTTACCCTCATGCAAAAGCAATTGTTGGAGATGGTAAAATGCGTGTCAGCATTGAGTCTTGTGGCACAGAAACAGAAGCATATCAGGCATTGAACAGAGTTCGCCAGAATGAAACGTATAAGAACGCTTGGGTATTAAAGAAGTAGAAAGTAATCTACCCTTGCTTTATTTTTTAATTCTTTAATTTTTAACTATCATGAAGCGTATCCGTTGTCCCAAATGTGAGAATTACTTAACATTCGATGAAACCAAGTATACCGAAGGCCAATCACTGGTCTTTGTATGTGACCAGTGTAAGAAGCAGTTCAGTATCCGTTTAGGTAAATCAAAGATGAAAGCCCCTCAAAAGGAAGAACGTCCGGATGAAGCGGAGTTTAAAGAGGCTTTTGGCAGCATCACGGTCATTGAGAACGTGTTTGGTTTTAAGCAGGTACTTCCATTGCAAGAAGGTGACAATATCATAGGCCGGCGTTGCGTGGGGAATGTTATCGATGTGCCGATTGAGACTTCGGATATGAGTATGGACCGGCGTCACTGTATCATTAATGTAAAGCGTAATAAGCAGGGAGTGTTGATTTATACCTTACGCGATGCTCCCAGCCTGACGGGAACTTTCCTTAATAATGAAATTTTGGGTGACAAAGACCGTATTCGCATTGAGGATGGAGCCATTGTAACTATTGGTGCCACTACTTTTATATTGCGGGCAGCAGAGCAGGAAAGCCTTTAGACAAAAAAGAAAACTGTGGCTTAATTATTTCCCATCAAATGTGGTATAAATAAAGCAGACCGTATAAAAACTCCTTTTGTACGGTCTGCTTGTTTAAAATCATAGGAATTAAAGAATACCTTTTACTGTTTCCTGCATGCCTTTTTCTTGGATGGATTTTAAGAAGCAGGTAATCATGTCTGTCAATCCTGGAACGGTATTCAAGTCTCCGTGTTCCCCCCAGATAAGGTCTTTGGCTGCCAATACGCCTTCTGCCACTTTGCGGGTATCCCCCGTTGCCCAAAGGTCTTTCAATAACTGCATGATTTCGGGAGCATCATTCGGGATGATTTCTGTGCCGTCTGCGCGGGTACCTCCTTTGTAGTACGTGATGATGGCAGCCAGTCCCAATACCAGACCTTTCGGCAGTTCTCCTTTACGTTTCAAGTAGGTTTTCAGGCCAGGAAGGTCACGGGTTTGGTATTTAGGGAAAGAGTTCAGCATAATACTGGTTACGGCATGGTCAACAAACGGATTGTTGAAGCGCTCCAATACATCTTCTGCAAACTTTTTCAATTCGTTTTTCGGCAGGTTCAACGTTTCCATCAGCTCGTCAAACATCACTTTATGGATGTATTGTCCGATTATAGGATGCTGGCAGGCATCGCGTACAATATTTACCTCCGACAGATAGGCTACTGGAGACAATACGGTATGAGGTCCATTCAGCAAGGTTACTTTTCTTTCGTGGTAAGGTTCTTCAGAAGGAACAAACAATACATTCAGTCCGGCTTTGTCGGCAGGGAATTCTTCGGCGACTTCTTGCGGAGCCTCGATGACCCATAAGTGGAAAATTTCAGCCTGCACTACCAGATTGTCATCGTACTGTATCTTTTCTTTTATAGCGGCAATGTCTTTGTGGGGGAATCCTGGAACGATACGGTCCACCAGTGTTGCATACACACCGCAGGCTTCCTCAAACCAAGCTCTGAACTCATCACCCAATTGCCATAATTCAATGTATTGATAGATTGTCTCCTTCAACTTGTGGCCATTCAGGAAGATGAGTTCGCAGGGGAAGATAATCAGCCCTTTGCTCTTGTCGCCGTTGAATGTCTTGAAGCGGTGATACAACAGCTGTGTCAGTTTGCCCGGATAAGAAGACGCCGGTGTATCTGTCAGCTTACAAGCAGGGTCAAAGGCTATACCTGCTTCCGTCGTGTTGGAAATGACAAAACGCATTTCCGGTTGTTCGGCCAATTTCATGAACTCATCGTTTTGAGTATAGGGGTTTAAGGCACGGCTGATTACATCTATCATAGTCAGACTGTTGATGGTTTCTCCTTTATCCAGACCTTGCAGATTTACATGATAAAGGTCATCCTGGGCATTCAGCATGTTAACCATACCTTTATCGATGGGTTGGACTACTACCACATTGCTGTTGAAATCGGTCTTTTGATTCATGTTATAAATAATCCAATCCACAAATGCGCGAAGGAAATTACCTTCGCCAAACTGGATAATGCGTTCCGGGCGTTGTGCTTTGGGAGCAGTTTCTTTGTTTAATGCTTTCATTTAAAAAATGATTTAAATGGTTGATATGTAATTTTTTAATTATTCAAACTCAAAGTAAAAGTCTATGTTTTCCTTCATCAATATGTCGATGGGCATGTATTTCACTGCAGTGACCGGTCTTTTAAATACCACGTGGTTGCATAAAGTCTTTACGCCACAATAGCCTTGCAGGCCTGGACGTTGACCGATGAGAAAGGTTACTTTACCGGTTTTCAGGAACTCTGTATTTTTGTGTAAAAGGTCATATCCCACAAGTCCTGCCAGCTTCCACCCCTTTTCGTGCAGATAACTTGCCACTTGATAAACACGGGAATTAAAAACAGCTCCCAGTACGGCTTGGGGATGTTCTTTAAAAAAAGCATCCAATATCCGTCTGTTGCCGTCAGTATCTTCCTTGTGCAACACAATGTCATGGATAGTCAAATCCTTATGTTCCTCGGAAAGGTATTGCATGAACCCCTCGAGGCGGCGTTGCATCTGGATTTCTGCCGGATTGTTTTTCTGATTGCTCAGGAATAACACAAGCTCCTGCCCTTTTTCATAGCTACGCATCAGAATCTTGGCAGCAATGTATCCGCTGGTTTTGGAATCTTGTCCGATATAACACAAGGCATGCGTCTGTTCAATATTGAAGTCTATGAATGCATAGGGAATATCCGCTCCCTCCAAATAAGCAGTGAGTTTTATGGTCTCCTCTCGGAAATTCGGGGCAACAAGTACGGCGTCGGTATTTTCCTCCCGGAGCACAGCACATGCTTCTTTATAGGAGGATTTGTCCGCATGCCGATAGTACAGATAGCTAACTCCAACATTGAACGGCCGTAATTCTTGTGCGGCACGGTCAATTCCCGCTACTACAGCATGCCAATAATCATGTTCTATATAATAAGGTATAATGCAGACAATATGATAGCGCTTTTTAGCCGCCAGCCCGATGGCAAACATATTGGGATGATAATCTATCTCATCGAGTACTTTCTGGACTTTTTCCCTACTGGAAACGGATACGTCTCCGCGGTTGTGCAGTACGCGGTCTACAGTGCCGGCAGAGACGCCGGACATGCGTGCTATGTCTTTAATGGTATAGTTCTTGTTTTCCATCTTGAGGTATGCTGCCTAAGGCAGTAAAGGTGAGACGTCTGAAGCTTAAATATTATAAATATTCGCCGCAAAGATACGAATTATTTTGTTTCTCCAAGTAAAATTTCTACTTTTGTGTTCGATAACGGTTAATAAAACTAAAAACAATTATACGACCTATTAGCTTTACAATCAATACTATATAGGTGTAATAAATAGAAAGTAATATTTTTAGATACTTAAAACACAAGAAGATGAAAAACTTTATGGACGGAAACTTTCTGTTGCAAACGGAAACATCACAGAAGTTGTACCACGAGCATGCGGCTAAAATGCCGATTATCGACTATCATTGTCACTTGATTCCTCAAATGGTGGCGGAAGACTATCAGTTTAAGTCACTGACTGAGATTTGGTTGGGAGGTGACCACTACAAGTGGCGTGCCATGCGTACCAATGGTGTGGACGAACGTTTCTGTACCGGTAAGGATACTACAGATTGGGAAAAGTTTGAAAAGTGGGCCGAAACGGTACCTTATACTTTCCGTAATCCGTTGTACCACTGGACCCACCTTGAATTGAAGACCGCTTTTGGAATCGATAAAATTCTCAATCCTCATACGGCCCGTGAAATTTATGATGAATGTAATGAGAAGCTGAAACAGCCTGAATATTCCGCCCGTGGCATGATGCGCCGTTATCACGTGGAAGTGGTTTGTACTACAGATGATCCTATTGATTCCTTGGAATATCATATCAAGACACGCGAGAGCGGTTTTGAAATCAAGATGTTGCCTACTTGGCGTCCGGATAAGGCAATGGCGGTGGAAGTTCCTGCCGATTTTCGCGCATATGTAGAAAAGTTGGCCGAAGTGAGCGATGTGGCTATTTCCTGCTTTGACGATATGGTTGCTGCCTTGCGTAAGCGTCACGATTTTTTCGCGGAACAAGGATGTAAACTGTCTGACCACGGAATTGAAGAATTCTATGCCGAGGATTATACAGAAGTGGAAGTTAAGGCTATCTTTAACAAGGTATATGGCGGTACTGGATTGACGAAGGAGGAAATTCTGAAATTCAAGTCGGCCATGCTGGTTGTGTTCGGCGAAATGGATTGGGAGAAAGGTTGGACACAACAGTTCCATTATGGTGCTATTCGCAACAACAATAGTAAGATGTTCAAACTGTTAGGTCCTGATACCGGTTTTGATTCCATTGGCGAATTTACTACAGCAAAAGCTATGGCTAAATTTCTCGACCGCTTAAACTCCAATGGTAAGCTGACCAAGACTATTCTTTATAATTTGAATCCATGCGCCAACGAAGTCATTGCTACTATGCTGGGTAACTTCCAGGATGGTACGGTTGCCGGTAAGATTCAATTCGGTTCCGGTTGGTGGTTCCTTGACCAGAAGGATGGTATGGAAAAGCAGATGAATGCCCTTTCTGTACTGGGCTTATTGAGCCGATTTGTTGGTATGCTGACCGATTCCCGTTCCTTCCTCTCCTATCCGCGCCATGAATATTTCCGCCGTACATTGTGTAATCTTGTAGGCCGTGATGTAGAAAATGGTGAAATTCCTATTTCCGAGATGGAACGCGTAAACCAGATGATTGAAGATATCAGCTATTATAACGCTAAGAATTTCTTCCAATTCTAAAAAGCAATAGTAAGCTATAAGTTATGCAGTTTCACCCATAACTTATAGCTTATCTAATATTCCTTTGATACTATCCAATCGTATAAAATTGGGATGTCGTATTTCCCCTTCATGTTGCTCGTATGCCCAAGTCACGTGGTATGGTACATGGGCAGCGTATCCCCCAAGTTCCAATACCGGAAGTATGTCTGATTTTACAGAATTACCTATCATCAGGAGTTTTTCAGGCGGACAGCCCAATGTATCAATCAGCCTCTGGTAATCATCGATTTTCTTGTCACTCATAATTTCGATATGATGGAAATATTCTCGCAGTCCGGAAGCTTCTATTTTTCTTTTCTGGTCGAACAAGTCCCCCTTAGTGGCCAACACCAATTTATATTTCCCATGAAGTGACGATATGGTCTCCTTCACGCCTTCCAGTAGTGTAACCGGTTTCTGCAGAAGCTCTTGTCCCCATCCTATTACTTCTTCTATAAGATGCATATTCCCGTTTCCGTCTGTCACTTTGCAGATGGTTTCAGTCATACTGAGCATTATGCTCTTCAGCCCATAGCCATACATATGCAGATTCTTCATTTCTGTTTCAAAAAACCTTTGTGATATGGATGAAGCAGGCAGATATTGCCTTAAAAGGTTACAGAATTTGTGCTCGAACTCCTGAATATAAAGTTCGCTTTCCCACAGTGTGTCATCAGCGTCAAAAGCTATAAATTCGATTTTATCTTTCATGAATGGTCGTTTTATAAAAGCGTCCAAAGATACGGAGTATTCTATATAAATGAAAAGATAAATAGTGATAAATGGGAAGTTAATATCTTGTCTGCAACTTATTAATATTGTGTTTGCAGAAAATTAATATCTTGCAAACACGATATTAATTTCCTATTTTTGCACTTATTTTTTCATTTAATACATAAATTTTAATCGTACAAAAGGATGATGACATCACCCCAACCCGCTTCCAAAGGCTTCAGCAGAGCTTTTTGGGTAAGCAGTACAGTAGAACTGTTCGAACGCATGGCATATTATGCTGTATTTATTGTTCTTACCATTTATCTTTCCAATATTTTAGGTTTCAATGATTTTGAGTCAAGCATGATTTCCGGTCTGTTTTCGGGAGGGCTCTATTTGTTGCCTATCTTTACGGGCGCATATGCCGATAAGATAGGTTTCCGAAAGTCGATGATTATTGCTTTCTCACTGCTTTCCATCGGGTATTTGGGCTTGGGATTGCTTCCCACCCTACTGGAAGCAGCCGGTCTGGTGGAGTATGGCGAGACAACCCGTTTTTCAGGATTGCCGGATAGTAATGACCGCTGGATGATTGTCCCCGTATTGTTTGTTATCATGGTAGGAGGTTCGTTCATCAAGTCTATCATATCGGGATCGGTGGCTAAGGAAACAACAGAGGCTACCCGTGCTCGCGGCTATTCCATCTTCTATATGATGGTGAATATAGGAGCTTTTACCGGAAAAACGGTGGTCGACCCTCTACGGAATGTTATCGGTGAGCAAGCTTATATTTATATCAATTACTTCTCGGCTGCCATGACGGTGCTGGCATTATTGGCTGTCATCTTATTGTATAAATCGGCACATACAGCAGGTGAAGGGAAAAGCATGCGTGAAATTGGGCAAGGTTTTCTGCGTATTATCACTAATTGGCGTTTGTTGATTCTTATCCTCATCGTAACCGGCTTTTGGATGGTGCAGCAACAGCTCTATGCAACTATGCCCAAATATGTCATCCGTATGGCGGGTGAAACAGCCAAACCGGGGTGGATAGCCAATGTAAACCCGTTTGTAGTGGTTTGCTGCGTAAGTTTTATCACCCGGTGGATGGCAAAGCGCACAGCTATTACTTCTATGAATATAGGCATGTTTCTTATTCCGGTATCGGCATTGCTGATGGCATGCGGTAATTTGCTGGGCAACGATATTATTTCCGGCATGAGCAATATTACTTTGATGATGGTGTTTGGTATTGTTGTGCAAGCTTTGGCAGAATGTTTTATCTCACCGCGTTATCTGGAATACTTCTCTTTGCAGGCCCCCAAGGGCGAAGAAGGTATGTACCTCGGTTTCAGTCATCTTCATTCATTCCTCTCTTCTATTTTCGGATTCGGTATTGCGGGGGTGCTTCTGACAAAATATTGTCCTGATCCAGTCTTGTTTGAAACCCGCGAAGCGTGGGAAGCAGCTAGTGTCAATGCACATTATATCTGGTATTATTTCGCTGTTATAGGATTGGTTGCGGCAATAGCATTATTCGTTTTTGCCAAAACTACCGAATTCATCGACAAAAAGAAGAAGGCATAAGGTTTATATATTGCATACTTTTTGTATATTTGCCGTCACTTTTTTTAAAAGCGACGGCTTTTTTGTAATTAAGGAGATTAGGATGAAAGTAAAATTTATAAGCCTTGCCAGTGGAAGCAGCGGCAACTGTTATTATATAGGCACAGAAAAATATGGAATACTCATCGACGCCGGCATTGCAGTACGGACGATAAAAAAAGGACTGAAAGAAGCAGGTATTAGCATGGAAATGATACGTGCGGTATTTGTTACGCACGACCATGCAGATCATATTAAAGCGGTAGGTGGATTGGGTGAGAAACAGAATATTCCTATTTATACAACTGCCCGGATTCATGAGGGTATCAACCGGAGCTATTGCATGACAGAAAAGTTATATTCGTCTGTCCGTTACCTGGAAAAGCAGCAACCCATGCAGTTGGAAGATTTTCATATCGAATCTTTCGAGGTACCTCATGATGGCACGGACAATGTGGGCTATTGCATTGAGATAGACGGAAAAGTGTTTGCTTTTCTTACAGACCTTGGTGAAATTACTCCTACGGCCGCAGAATATATCAGAAAGGCCAATTATCTGATATTGGAAGCCAACTACGATGAGGAAATGTTACGCATGGGTACCTACCCCCAATACCTGAAAGAACGGATTACCAGCCGCACCGGACACATGAGTAATATTGCTACTGCTGAATTTCTTTCGGAAAATATGACGGAACATTTACAGTATATTTGGCTTTGTCATTTGAGCAAGGACAACAATCATCCTGAATTGGCATATAAAACAGTGGAATGGAAATTAAGGGAAAAAGGAATTATCGTAGGAAAGGATGTACAGTTGTGTGCTTTGAAGCGTACTACTCCTTCTGATTTATACGAGTTTGAATAAAAAATCCCATTTCATCGCAAAAAATACACCGTTTTGTTTGCACGAATAAAATAAAAGGACTACTTTTGCACCCGCAAACAAGAAATAAGGAATGCACTCTTAGCTCAGTTGGTAGAGCAACTGACTCTTAATCAGTGGGTCCAGGGTTCGAATCCCTGAGGGTGTACTTAAAAAAGGAACAACAGTAGTTGTTCCTTTTTTAATTTGTCTTAACAAGAACATGCTTTGTTGGGTATAAGCTCCTCATACGGAATCACTAGTAAATCTATATGGGGATGATACATTATTTTTCGTTAGTCCGCATCATAAATTCTTCAGAAGTTTGTTTTTATACCTTTGCCCTCACCCGCTTTCCGCCTCTTTCGTCACATTCGAAAATATATGTCAGAAAATGAAAGTAGGAAGAAAACTTTTATTTCCTCCTACTCGTATATCTATATTTTGTATATTTGTACACACATCAATGATTTTAAACTAAAAGAAAAACAATATGGATAAAGATTCAAAGCAAGTAGTGGTTCTTCTGACACATCCCAATATAAAAGAGTCGCGAGCTAACAAGGCATTGATGGATGCTATTAGTGACATGGGAGAGGTGGCCATATACAATTTATATGAGATGCGTGTGGAAGATGCTTTTAATGCAGAGATATGGAGCACTATCATATCGCATGCATCTGCGCTTGTATTTCAGTTTCCGTTCTATTGGATGTCGGCTCCTTCTTTATTGAAGAGATGGTTGGATGAAGTATTTACTTATCTGGCAAAAACTCCTGCTGTGGCTGGTAAGACATTGATGGTGGTCACTACTGTTGGTTCTGAACATGATGCTTATAGAAGCGGAGGAAGAAATCGTTTTACGGTGGATGAGTTGTTAAGACCTTATCAAGCAAGTGCTGTACATGCTGGAATGATATGGCAAACTCCTCTTGTAGTCTATGGAATGGGGACCTCGGAAGCTAGTAAAAATATAGCAGAAGGGATAAATTGCTATAAGCAAAGAATTGAAGCATTGGTGAAGAAAGACATTTTCAGTGATAATTGGTAATAGTAGGACCATATCGAAATGGAACATTCTTTTTCATTTTTGAATGTTTGTTTTTCTCTTTATCTTTTTCTAAAATCCTGATTATAAGCAATAAATAAAATATTGTATGAGTTGGCATATTTCTTGTGTTAACTCATACATGAGATTTTATATTATATCAAACAGATTACCCGTTAAGGTTACCAAAGAGGATGAAACGTTCGTGTTTTCATGAAGTGAAGGTGGACTGGCTACCGGTTTGGACTCACTTCAGATTTCCTACGAAAAACATTGGATTGGATGGCCTGGAATATGCGTTGACAACGAAGAAAGTAAAGAGGAAATCACTTCTAGATTGGAAGGAATAAATTTCCACCCAGTATTCTTGTCCGAAATACAGATAAAGAATTATTATGAAGGCTATAGTAATAGTACTATCTGGCCATTATGTCACTACTTTTTTGTTTATACGCTGTATCGGAACTCTTTCTGGCAATCGTATCAGGAAGTGAACCAGTTGTTCTGCGATGCCATTTGCCGCGTGATACGTCCAGGTGACAAGGTGTGGATTCAAGACTATCAGCTAATGCTGCTTCCCGGAATGCTTCGGAAGGTTTACCCGGATTTGAATATCGGATATTTCCATCATATCCCTTTCCCTTCCTATGAACTTTTCCGGATATTACCGGAGCGTGCAGAAATCCTGAAAGGATTATTGGGTGCTGACTTTATAGCTTTCCATACTCATGACTATATGCGGCATTTTATCAGTGCTGTCGAACGGGTATTGCGTATTGACTTTAAACTGGACGAAGCACAACTCGGGAATAGAGTAGTTAGGACCGATGCTCTTCCTATGGGAATCAACTACGGACTGTATCACAATGCTTCTTCCAGACCGGAAGTACGGCGGGCGATAGACCGTACACGGAAATTTTTCGGGAATCATAAGTTGATTCTTTCTGTAGACCGCTTGGATTATAGCAAAGGCATTCTGCACCGTTTATGGGGATTTGCTGCTTTTTTAGAATGTCATCCTGAATATTGTGGAAAAGTTACATTGGCAATGGTCATTGTTCCATCACGTGACCATGTAGATAGTTATGCTGAGCTAAAAACCAAGATTGACGAAGAAATAGGTTCTATAAACGGACAGTATTCTACGATGGACTGGACTCCGGTTTGCTATTTCTATCACGGTTTTTCATTTGAAGAACTGGTGGCAATGTACTATATAGCTGATGTAGCTTTGGTAACTCCACTTCGTGATGGCATGAATTTGGTTGCCAAGGAATATGTAGCCTCGAAAAATAATAATCCGGGTGTTTTGATTTTGAGTGAAATGGCAGGTGCAGCTATTGAGATGACGGATGCATTGTTGATTAACCCCAATGACACTGAGGAGATAAAGCAGGCCATTTGTCGGGCTTTGGAGATGCCCGAACAGGAACAACTGAAACGCTTGCAACACATGCAGAAAATTATTTCCGTACAAACGGTTAATAAGTGGGCGGCAGACTTTGTAAGTGAATGGAGCGATACGTGCCGTAAGAATGAACAGCTTCGTAAGAAAAGGATATCCGCCGGTATTATTGGTGCCATCAAAATGAAATATAACCAGGCTAAGCAATGGCTTATCTTGCTGGATTATGACGGAACGTTGGCGTCGCTCAAGACACGACCGGAAAATGCTAAGCCCACCCCTGAACTCATTGCCACATTGCAGAAGCTGGTTTCCGACCCGGCCAACCATGTTGTTGTGAATAGTGGTCGCGACCATTTTACTTTAGAAAAATGGTTGGGAAATTTACCTATTGCAATGGCTGCGGAACATGGTGCTTTCTATAAGGAAAATGGTATCTGGCACAAAAACATAAACAAAGCGGAATGGAGTTCCGGATTGGTGTCCATCTTGAAGCTTTTTGTCGAAAAGACGCCTCGTTCCCACCTTGAAGTCAAGGAAACGGCTTTGGCATGGCATTACCGGGAAAGTGATGCATGGTTAGGAGCTTTGCGGGCACAGCAACTTATCAATGTGCTGGTTAACATCTGTATACAGCAAAAGCTGCAAATCATACAAGGAGATAAAGTGGTGGAGATTAAGTCTCCCGATTATAATAAAGGTTCCGAAGTGAGACGCCAGTTGGAAAAGAAACATTATGACTTTATCATAGCTATGGGAGATGATACTACGGATGAAGATATGTTCAAAGCTTTGCCGGTGAATGCAGTGACAATCAAGGTGGGATATGTGTCGGAGGCAGCAAGCTATAATATGCCATCACAAACGGAAGTCCTGCCTTTTCTTCAAATTCTGGCGAACAAGAAAGACATGAAACAACCCATTGGCGAGAATGTCAAAACGAGCTTGAAAGGGGTATTCGATTTTTTCAGAGACTTGTTAAAAACAAAATAGTAAAAATGAGTAATTTAAATTATGGGGTAGTAGGCAATTGTCGGACTGCCGCACTTATATCCGAAAAAGGCAGCATAGACTGGTTGTGTTTTCCCGATTTTGATTCTCCGTCTATCTTTGCATCACTACTTGATCGGGAAAGAGGAGGAAGTTTTGGATTTGACGTTACAGAAGACTATCATATCTCACAATCTTACGTTCCTCACACTAACATATTGTCTACTTCTTTTTCTTCGAAAGAGGGAGAATTTGTCGTACTTGATTACATGCCTTATTACCGTTCCTGCGAAAATGCTCATTATCTTCCGGCAGAATTGTATCGATATGTGAGGTGGATAAAAGGTAAGCCCCGTTTCAAAGTAAACTATGTCCCTGCTCCCAATTATGCGCAAGGTAAAGTGATTCATAATGTCACTTCTGAATTTATAGAAAGCTATTGTTCTTCTGATAATAAAGATAGACAATATTTGTATTCTTCCCTTCCTTTGCAGAACATCTATAATCCGCAAATCCAAATTTCCGCAGAATCCGAAACGAAGCGTTCGATTTTCAGGGAAAAGGACAAAACGAAGCGTTCAAAAAAGGAAAGCGCGCAACACTCAAAAAGCCGAAACAAAAGTTTTGTAATGACCTCTGTTTCGGCTTTATAATTTCATAAAAAATGGCTTTATAACGGCATTAAAATAAGGCTCAAAAGTTTGGCCTTCTGCTTGAAAAATTGTATCTTTGTTCAGTGCTAAGCAGCTGTTTTATGAACTAATTTTTCCTGTTTCTTATACAGCATCATGTCTGTATATTCGGCAGAATAATTCATGTGGGCATTGAATTCCTTTTTTGTACAACCCTCAAAAGGATTGCCAATGGTTTTGTTTGCTCCAATCCATTCACACAGTTCAAGTATGGAGGATTTATTGGATGTGAAATAAACGAAGGAATGCTTTTCGAGTATCTTTAAAACATCCAAATAATCAGACAAGCGCCAATACATATTGTACGTACCAACATCAGTGGAAAGATAAGGCGGATCAATTAAAAAGACGACTCCGGGAACATCCTTATATTGGTTGAATACTGCTTTGTAGTCGCATGATACAATTTCAAGCCCTTTTAAGTAGTCAGAAGACTCCGGATAACCGGTCTTGCGAATGTTGTTATAAAGGACTTCCTTGCGCATTTCGGCTACAGACAATTTATACTTCATGGAGAACATAAGTGAGGATGATAAGGTTATAAAATCCACGTACCCAACATTTAGTTCTTCTTCCTCGATACGTTTAAAAATGCGTTCTCTAAGTTCCCCTTTAATTGGTTTATGTTTGGGTATCGAATTACCCACCAGCTCCCTAATATCGGCAAGCAGTTTATTTGTCTGTGGGATATTTTTCAGTCTGAACCGGTAGTTGTCGAAGTCATTGTAGACAACAGTAGCATCGGGCTTGCTTCTTTTGGCTATATGCGAAAGAAGTCCGGAACCGCCAAACAAGTCCACAAACACGGTATCTTCAGGGAACTGTTCCAAAACTTTAATAAACTCTTTAGCAAACATTCTTTTTTGGCCTACAAATGGCAGTGGTGCAGATAAATTCATATTCTTCATACGTTCAAGTCAAATTTAATGTTTTCAACTCCGGATAACAGTTCCAGAGTCCGGTCAATGTTATTTTCATATATATGCACATTTCCAAGGTCAAGGGTTATGGACTTCAGGGGAAGCTCCACCTGCCTTGCCATCAGATAAAGATGATAAATATCAGCCGGAAGCCCAAGGTTCGCATCAGAACTACGCTGATATGCAGATAGCACCAATTCTCCCTCATCAATTTGGAACTGCACAAGACTCAGGCAGGGTGCCTGGTTGCTTTCCACCCCGGTTTCTCCAAGAAACAGGACATAATTCTTGCTGTTGCGCTTTTCCCGGTTAATCCTGGTTATGAGGGGTGGAAGCTTTTCAAAGTAAGTTGGATAGCTGTTTACAAGGGTATGGCCGCAATAATCCCACCAGGTAATCCCTGCCTCTTTGTATTTTTCCACATCCCGGACTCCTTGCATAAACAGTTTCAATTCCTCTTTCAGCTTTTTCCTGGCTATCCCGTGGCTTTCAAATATGTCAAGTAAATCAGCGGGGGTTAGCATGAGCCTTTCGTTTAATAGATACTTGATACGCCCTTTCCTATTGGTCTGGATTTTGCCCGTTTGGAGTATCTTGTCTAATGTCTGGTAATACTTATTCATGAGCTTTATTTTTGGTTGTACAAAGGTAGCTCTACCGGACAACACAAGGCATCCCCGGCACATCAATCACACTGCACCGAGCGTGCAGTGCTTTCCAAACCGTTTGATAACATCATACACCTTACGTTCGCTTACCGAATATTTATTTGCCAAAAACGCCACTGCATAAGTGGTCTTTTCACCTTGTTTTTTCATGACCTCATACTCCGTATATAAGTCTATGAATCGAAGGTCATCCTGCTTGCCGCCCAAACTTATAAGCATTTCAAGCGGTTCTCTGTTAAATTTAAGTGCTTCAAACAATGTCATATCCAATCATTTTTGTACTTTTGCAATGCCAATCATTTATTTAATGCGTAAAAACGCCACGAGAGTGCGGCAGAGGGCATTGCCCCCGGTCGCGCACTCTCGTGGCGTTTTGTGTTAATAAATGATTGGCGTCTATATTAACAGGCCGGGGGCTTTTTTTATCCCTCCCCCGAAGGGATTGTCAATCACTCAATCCGATATAATTCCAAATTGAACTTGTCCTTTTTTTCCCAGCCTTCAGCCAGAACTGTCTGAATGAATCCTACTGCTTTTGTATAGAAATCTTTCAGTTCTTCTAACTGAGTAAAAGTATGGTATTCCGGTTGTTCATCCGAACCAAACTTAAACGTCACTGGCAGGGTTTCTCCGCCCGTCTGAACGGCCAAATCGTATGCTGCCTTATAGTTGTACTGGTTCTCCACAGAAAGCCATACATGGGCACCATTATAGGCGAATCCGGATAGGATAGCCGCATCAGTCTGGCTGTTATACCAGGACATAACCAATGTGTGGATTTCCTCATCAGTAGGCTTATGCCCGAACTCCTCTTCCATGTAGGAGGCAGAGCCGTTCTCTTTTTCCTGCACATCCCATCGGATGCGCCATTTGTCTTTAACCGGGTTCGTGCATTCCATCAGCGAAACCCCGGAACTTCCTTCAACTCTTCTCATGTAAACACGTATTTGGTTCTACCTTTGCCGAATGTCTCTGTCTTGATGGTCGTTTCAAACGGGAAACCATCCGGCATTTCCTTTATTTGTGCGAGAATATTCTTCATTTCCTCGCTGTTGGTGAAGAACTTCTTTGCCTCGCCGTTCACTTCGATGGCCACAATACAGCGGTCTTCTCCCTGCTCGGTTTTGATACCGGTCTCAAAGTCCTTCACTACAATGGGTAAGTTTACCAGTTCCCGGATGCTTACCACCACTCCGGGGAATCGCTTTTTACCGTCTTCCGGCTTGTAAGCGACATTCAAGTCTTTAAAACTTCTCATTTCTTTGCCTGTTAATTTTTTAAACAACTTATTACAGTCAGCGTGCTTCGTCATGCCGTAGAAACTGGCAATCAGTTCCCGCCGTCTTTTTCTCGATTTTACCTCGTGCATTTTCCGGGCAAACTTCTGTTTGATGCGTTTCCGCAATCTTACATAGTCGGGACGGATAACATAGCCAAGGAAATCAATGCCTTCTTCCACAGGGAACACCCGTTCATTCGGCTTTATTTCCAAGTCTATTTTTCCCATTTGCCCGTGAACAGCATCACGAATCTTCCACAATTCCGCTTTCGTTTTACCGAGTACCAGTCCGTCATCGCAATAGCGATAGTAATAACGAACCCCGTACTTATCCTTCAGATAGTGGTCTAAAAATACAGACAGAAGCAGATTTCCTGCCCCTTGTGAACTGCGCAGTCCGAAACTGATACCTTCCGGCAGCAGCTTAACAAACCGCTCCAACAAGACCAACAGCCTTTTGTCCTTGAACACCCTCCGGAAGCACCACATAACAAAGTCCTGCCGCGCATTGTCATAAAACCTCCGGATGTCAAATTTGTATGCGTAAAGCGTGCCTTCCGGATTTTTTTGCAAATCGGTACGTATGCAGTTCATCAGGTCATGAGTACCGCGCCTTTTGATGCTTGCACCAGTTGTCCGGATATAACGTTTTTGCAGGTGGCGGTCCACCACATTCATGATGGCAAACACAGCGATGCGGTCTTTCATGGACAGGATCTGCAAAATACGTTTTTTACCGTATTCTTCAATTTCCCTCTCATGGTAGCCGCCCAGCCGGAATGAGCCGTCCGCAATGGAAGCCGTCAGTTCGGTGATAATCTTCTCCCTATGGGCAAGCAGGAATCGTCCCTGCCTTGACCTCTTACGATCGGTTCCGCGAAGTACCGAATCGAATGCCTCCGACATATTGGAGTATTCGATGATTTCCTCGATAATATATCCTTCCCTGCGCATAAGCTATTGGTTAATAAACATGGAAGATGAGGGCCTTCCTTTCCCCGGGTCTGACTTCTTCGAACTGATAACAGCCTACCAAACTCCACCCGACGCGTGATTTTTCAGCTTTCCACCTTTTCTGGTGCTGTTGCTGTGGCTTGCTCCCCTCGGCACCGCTTCGGGGACACGTCCCCGCTGCTGTACGCCGATTTGTTAGATTTCCAGACGCGAGCCGACATTCGCATTCGTATTCGAAGCATCGTTATTCGCATTCGCATTCGACACACCGCCATTCGCATTCGCATTGTTGTACCCGCGATAGACCACACGGACTATTGGGGAACTCTACCGCTTGCAAAGTTACTGATTTAACAGGCAAAACAGATAAACGAATTACACTATCATCCAAAATAAAACGGATATACTGCCACCCGCGACGGTGAGCCCCCAATCAATCCAGTCCCAAGGACTTCCCCGAAGAGTATCTTTCAGTTCCAGACAGGAAGCTGCAATGGCCGCAGCATAAAAGGCCGTCCAAGGAGTAAATCCCAATAGACCTACCATCAAACCACCGATAAGATGCTTGTAACGGTTACTCATTTTTAAAAATGCGATAATCTTTTTCATATACCTCAAAATTCTATTTTTTCGACCGGCTTCGCCGGTATTTGAATACCTTTTAAATGGAATTCGGAAACCATCCGAATCCCGTTCTTTCGTTTTAGTCGCTTCGCTCCACGCTTTGGCGCTTTGCGCTTACGCCACCTCGCGTATCGCCTTGTACGCTGCCACGCTTTGCGCCCGGACGATTTTGCCGCGGAAGGCCAGACGCGAGCCGACATTCGCACTCGTACTCGAAGCATCGCTATCCGCACTCGCATTCGACACA